>Ga0213499_10000030_pt1 | contig 16578 bp, 16 predicted proteins | sample Redfir_Yose_1_Me_FD_150980 | JGI IMG/M metagenome (GOLD analysis project Ga0213499, IMG submission 150980) | Leaf-associated microbial communities from Abies magnifica in Yosemite National Park, California, United States - Redfir_Yose_1 | ecosystem: Host-associated > Plants > Phyllosphere >...
TAAGCGACCAAACTACCTTTTGGTCATTTATATGCAAATTTTGGTCCTTAATTTTTCATTTTTTGGTCACTTATCTCTCATTTGTTGGTCACTAATTTAGTCATTTTTGTTGGTCATTGTTGGTCACTAATTTAGTGATTTTTGTTGGTCACTCATCTCTCATTGTTTGGTCACTTATCTCTCATTTGCTGGTCACTAATTTAGTCATGTTTAGTCATTTTATATGTGTTCATTATTCTCAATTTTGGTCACTATTTTAGTCATTTAATGTGTTCATTATTTTTTAGTAGTTTTCATGGTGACCATTATTAATCATGCTCATCTAATACACATGTAATCATGCAATATTAATTACAGTAATCATGTAATCATCTAATACACATTGTGATAGTAATCATGCTCATCTAATACACATGTAATCATGCAATATTAAGTACAACACTTAAAACTAATATAAAGTACAGACATATATATAAATTTAAAATGCACATAAATTATATTATATGAAATGTAATGTATTACAACAAAATATGAGTTTTCAACTCATATCCTCTACAACCATACACTAAGCAACGTTCAACAGCAGGCTTCTTTGACCCTTTCTTAGGAATGGCTTCCTCATAATCGGTGTCATCTTCTTCAAGTCAAAAATCAGAATCACTGTCACTGACAACCATGGCCTTCTTTGTTCTCCCATTGGCAGCCTTCTTCCCTTGCAAGAATGCCTTGAATAATACGAAAGCTCTCTCTGGCTGAGAAAAAAACACTTTATGAGCTGCTCCTCTAACTGTTCCGAATGATAGAATATTAAATACATTTATTTATTTGCGCATGGATTTTATTGTTTACATCATGGTGCTGGGAGGAAGTTGGCCTTGTAAGAATGCATTGAATAATACTAAAGCTCTCTCTGGCTGAGAAAATGGCACTTCGTGAGCTGCTCCTCTTACTGTTGCAAATGATAAAATATTTTTCCTAATCTTGCACCCATCCTCCCACCTGCAAAAACAGATTCATAACAATCTCTCATTAACATTGTGTTGTTCAATATTAATTTAAATGGAACTAATTCCAATATCGTTTATATTAAACCGTACCTACTTTCCTTGAAACCAGACACTGTAGGGAACTGTTGTATTTAATTGCAGAGAAGCAGCTAGATTGCTAATTAGAGTACATGCCCCAGTAAAAGGTATGACAGAGTCTTGATCTCCACTACACACAATATACATTTAAACAAAATATATTTTCAACACATATACACTCTTTAAATATATATTTTCAACACATATACATTCTATATATTGTTCTCAGCAAGGCCATATATGTACCTGTAAATCAAGACCCGCATGCCAGCCCTGACAAATTTGCCAAGTAACGGAACTATTGGGATCTCTAAATTAAGGTGATTGTATGCAAGTACACTGCAATAATCCCAGAAAACAATTCAACCACAGAGTACTAATATAGATCTAATATTGTTCACATGAGATTACAATTACTCTTCACAAGTTGATAACAAGAAGACCTTCAAAATCAGCTAAAATTTGGACTCTCTGATTCAAACATACCTGCTGCACTGAGACCATTCTTGAACAGTTCCAAGAAGTCGAGCATGGAATGCTTTGAGCAGATCTTCATTTTGAGTAGTAGCATCATTACAAATATCTTCTGAGATGGGGGCTTTGAATAGCAAATAAGGGACACATAGTGATAGTGTAGCAGCAAACTATAGTAATACAAACAGTGTTGGGAACCCACAGATCTAAGCTGGGCATGGTCATATATCCACAAAATATTTGTAGGTAATCTTGCTTCCCGTGTACCTTTTCGCTTACCTATATACATCAAAAAGTTGTACAACAGTTTTGATCCACTCAAAAATTAATCAAAAAAGTTCAAACACAAATCAGAACAGAAACAACCTAAAAGTATGTATTAAAAAACTATAAAAATGCTATGTTTTTATACAATATCGACGTATCCAATGGCAACTACTAAACAACCCTCGTCAGATTATGCATACCATATCTAGAGTGGCGCCCTTTCCTCTTTGCTTCCAATGCCTAACGAGCTCGAGCACGAGAGTGAATTTTCATTGGCTTCCTAATAACAAACCCATCCTTGACAAGTTTATGAATACTCTGCCCTGACAAGACAAAAAGACAACAAATCTACTACTACATCAGATAAAATAACTCATTTGTCATCTATAATTTCATTTTGGGTAATATCACATAGATCCTCATACATCTAAGTAAAATAGCTAACATAATAACATAATCGTGTATAAATTTCAACATACAGGAAAGCCACAAATCACAACAGGAAGTACATCAACTACAAACTGTTAAACACTAAACCTTAGGTAATCAAGAAACTTAGCAGCTAAAATAAATTATAACAAGGCCACGTGGTGGCATTTCCCTGTGGGCTTGATGGTTAGGGTAGTGATGAAGCTGCAGAGGCTGAGGTAGCAGAAGAACTTGTATGATATGTTTTTATGAACTCTTCAGCCTATTTAAGAGGCCAGTTCACATGCCACAAGCACCATTCCAAAAATTCGAGCCACCAAAATGTTTTAGCTCAGTTTCAGAGGAGTTCCATAGAAGGAAACATGTTTCCAACACCTTGGGGTGGAGTTTCCAGTAACATACATTAACAGTACATGTTACTTTTGGCACCACTATTGTCTGTATCACTGTTATGTGTAATGTATGCATATTTTTATCATTACGAGAGATATTAAAAACTATCGTCTGTATCACTGTTATGTGTAATGTATGCATATTTTTATCATTACGAGAGATATTAAAAACTATGCCTCCAGGTGATGCATTGAGCTTGAATGCATTATGGACATGAATTGATCATAGTTGTAATGATCTCTAGTTAACACAGTGGTGATTTAATAATCCACTTTGATCAATTTTAATATCAAACACTTTGTTGCACCGTTTCCAATGTCGCTTCTATAGATTATTTCACTACTGTCCCAAATTTTATGAGTGTATGTGTTTATGTTCTAAGGTATTTCTGATGTTTTTAACGATAGTTCACAAGTTCATAAACATTTAATGCATAAAATTACTTGCATTGAACAAACATAAACACTACTAAACTGACTTCCATCAGCAAATAAGAGAACTGATATAAATATGAGGGTAGATTATAACATGCCTGAGACAACGAGAAATGATAGTTGGCAGATTTGGATTGTGATTCTTCCTTTTCACCTAATGAAATGATAGTTGGTAGATTTGGATTGTGATTCTGGTCAATGGAAATGTTAACTGACTTGGCTGTTTTTCAGTCATTTTAGTACAGTCTAAGAAAAAAAAGGGGAAAGAAGGGCATCAGCAAGCAAAATGACCGTTTTTTGTTACTATGTTGTTGGTTAAAACTTAAGTTTACTAACCATTATAGAAACAAATAACATAAAGAGGCCTGAGGGTAGTGAAATAGAGGCTGTCTTTTGTTGAATAAATGTTTCCTTTAACTAGTATACGATAGAAATATGTACAAGACATTTTATACACAAAAGGGCAGGTCGCATGGAGCGACTGCCTCAAGCACGGAGTTTAGAGACCTAGTAACCTATTAACTTGTCAAACCAAGCACAAAATATTAACGTTGACTTTATGAGGTGGTTAAAATTTTGGCATATTTTCAAGCCTAGGGTTTCAGTTAAGTAAACGATGGCCACCAACATGAGAGTGGAAGATAGACTAGATGGAGTAGACAATTTTAGAACTTGGAAGAACAAAATAACTCTCATTCTAGCAGAGAATGATCTTTTGAATCATGTTAAAGAAGTCCTTCTAGAACCAAAAGAAGAAGAAACTAAAGACATGTTCAAGAAGAATGAGATCAAGGATATGAGGATCCTGTCAGAGTCAATCAAGGATCACTTGATCCCTCTTGTTTCAGAATTGAGTACACCAAAGGAAATGTTTGATGCCTTATCAAGACTATATGAAAGTAAGAATATAAGCAGGAAGTTAACCCTAAAGCATCAACCCATAAATGTGAGGGTCCCTCAAATCAAAGATCAGTTGGCAACTATTGGAGATTCAAATAACCGCGGCTTCAAGATCATGTCTCACTAGCAGAAAAGTATATCTTAACCTATTCTCATTATTGGGGAGAATACCAGATATAAGTAAATTGTGAAACATGATAGTTTTTTGAGTTGAAAATAGCATAAAATACTTTTGAAGTCTTTTCCAAAAGCAATGGTAGAAGTAGCATCCTAGTTATTATATAAAAGTTCAAAAAACTGCTTACCAAATTAAATGATTCTTATTTAAATGTTACTGAAAACATCATTCCCAGGTGCTCAACTGCATTGCCTGGAACGTTTTAGCAGCATTTCAGATTTTTGAAATGCATATCAACAGTTACAGCCAGATTTTTTGCCATTTCAGTTGGCATATCAACCATTTCAGCCAGCGTTTCAGTCACTATAATGTAAAAGAAAAACATCAACAATGTTTTTTAAAGAAGAATGTTAAACCTAATTTCTTACAAATCAAGGTTATAAATAGAGTGCTAAGGCCTCCCTTAATGATAACTCTCTCTTTTGCTTTATTTCCAAACTTGGAATTCATAAATGGTATTCTAAAACAATCGTCTCATGGGTTTTTTGCATCTATATTTTCCATGTCTGTATCCATGCTACTTTGTCAATTGTATTCTGATTTCTTATTAAACTCATTTGACCTTACAAGCTAGTAACTAGGGCAAAACAAATGAAACAATAAGTTTTTAAAAAGTAAGAAAGCCTGTCAAGACTCTGGTTCTTAAAAGGTAGAACTGCAAGGAACTTTACCAAGTGACAAGTCACAAAATACTTGAGCAGAAATTAATGGAATCTTGTTTAGTTTCATAGATCCCAGATAAGTAAGCTCGAGAAAGAAAAATATGATACATACTTTGTAATCAGTCTTGATGTCTATATTTGGAGGCTTCACAAGGCCCCTTGTGCATGATTTGCGCCCATTAATGTGAAGCCAAACATTTATTTGTTCCTGTGATACCACCTTTATGTTGTTTGTCTCAGATTGCCTTCGAAGTTCAGCCCTGTATTCTTCCCAGCTTTTACGGCCCTTATAACCCTGTTAAAAAAAATGGAAATGAAATATTAGGCACAACTATTTATTAAAATTTCTCACAAATAAGCAATCGTTTCCAATGTCCAGAATGAGAAAGTTCAACACAATGCTTACCTCTGTACGAGCACAAGTTCCTTTATCAGTTTCCAACTCAGGGTTTGCAGGAAAGGTATTGCCAGATTGAACCATCTCAGGATATTTGTTGTCGTATTTCTCATGATGCATACATCGGCCATAAAATCCTAATATGTCACCATCATCACCCTCGATCTTGCTTTGCAACAAACCCTACATCACATCAATTCATCAAACCTGCTACCATCATACATGCATTAAAATAAAAGATATGGGCACCAATTTCTCACATGTGCATGAAAATTAATAATGCTACCATGGAAACATGCACAATTAAAAGTGAAAAAGGAGATGGAATGAAAACATATTTGACTTAATATTTTCACTGTCAAAAAAGATATCGATACACTAAAATACAGCCTTCTTGATGTTGCCCCATTATCTTGAATCATGAGGAAAAATACTGCAACTTATTAAATTTTAAATTAAAGAGAGTCCCAGTGATTGATAACATCTAACATATCAATCCGAGGAAAAACATCTAACATATCATTAATATGAGATGCATCAATGCTAGCAGCGTTTACCACTAGCTTTACCACTCGCTCCAATGGCCTGTCAAATGAAAAATCCTAGCCATCATACTTACAGCTAAATACCCTATGGAAAAGCAACATATAAAATACTGAACTAGACATAAAGCACTCTGGTTGAGATTTGTTGCAGGTTAATGGCGTACAAGATGCCAATTCAATAAACAGAATGGTAGATAGAACTTTTATTTTTCATCTTACAAGCATTGACAATGAAAATCTTTTCACTTGCTTTACCATAAAGAAAAACAAAAGATGACGTGAAAAACAATTCCAAAATTCAAAATTAAGAAGATAATAAGAAGCCTCAAAACTTTGCCAAAATTTCTCACTACCATGGATATCTTTGCATCACAACATATCATGATTCATTACAATATTCTTCAAAATTATCAATATTGCTATATAATAGCTAAGGAAAAGCATTAGAGAATAATGAAATAGAGGATAAGTGTTATGATATTTGATTCAAGCTCGGATTTTATATAAACAAAAAAAACCAAAAATTATATATTTTCTAAGTTTTTTTATTGCAGGTCTAGGGCTGCAACAACTTATTGCAGATTTTACTTCAGCCTTGCCCTGCTTCTCCTCCACCGCAGCAACCCTCATCTCTCCTTGCAGAGCCTCCAAACATCTTAGGCCCTCTTCTTATCTCATCGACCTAACACACAAGGGTGCTACCCTAATTCCTAACCTAAATCACTTGCGGTCATGCTCTCCTAGCCCTCCACTAAACCTCGGCCTAAGCCTAATTAACCCTAAGACTCTTAACAGTGCTATCCTACAAATTCTAGGACACTAAGTATACACTCGGCCTGCACCATTTGTTTCCCTACCTACAGCAAGGAAACTTCATAACTTAAAATATACCCTTGGCCTGTTGCAAGGTCCCTTTCCCCTTAAGTTTCTACCCTAAACACTAGCCTAACCTCCCTCTAACCTATCTCAAACCCTCTCCTTTTCACATACAAAATTTTCGGCCTGTTGTAAGACCACTACCCTACCATTTAGAACCCTTGCATCAACTCCATACAGCCCTAGTTGTGCCCTCACACATCTGTCCTAGGCCTCAAGGCATTTGTCCCCTCAATGTTAGCCCTAAACTACCTTAAAGTCATCCCTACAAACCTATCTTACACAGTCCTAAAGACTGTGTATGTTCAACTCCTTATACCATTGTCCTAAACTCATGTTCAGCTACCTAAAACCTACTAATACCTTGCTATAAACACATACTGAGATACCTGCATATTGTTTGGTGTTTAGCCATTAAGAGAGCTGAAAATTTGGTATCTAGACAACCATTGTTTGCATACAGAGGTGTTGAGTTTTACACTCATTGTTTTGGCTCTTGTCCCATTTCCATTTGCACATTGAAGGGACAATCAATATGGTATTATGAATAATCGTTAAGCTGGAAATACATGTTATTTACATCCAACACAAGCACACAGTCCCATGCACATTTGACGAATATAAATCTGATATAGGTTGGATAGTTTTGTATTGATTGATTCAAGCATTTATTAGGACTATCATTTACATTCATGGCTTGTTGGAATTACATACAGAATCATACCTTTTTGTTTCTTTCATATCATTTTGAAATAACATCTTCTGAAGTCCCCTTTTGCTTGAAGATCATTAAAATTTCATATGTTTAATTTGACTGGTCTCTTGAAACACATAAAAGTACAAATCTGATATAACACTGGTATATGACACACTAAGAGCAGATATTTGGGGATGAAGAACTCCTATTCAAGCATGTGTTCAGTGGTTTTGATTCATAAAGGGAGGAATGAAGTGTAATCAGGCCACTTTCTCTAGCTTTTGTAGATGACTCTTCTGAACAACTTGAATTACTAGTTACCAATCCCAATGCTTCGGATGTCATTTCTACAAGTACCATATCCACATCACAACTTCTCAAAGATCCAGTAGTTAAATCTGACTTCTGCATATTTCTTCCGTCGTCACTGCTTGTAAGGCTGTCCGAAACTTCAATATTTTCATTGGTAGCTTCTTGTGCATTACCAAGATTGCTCCTGAGGGGCTCTACCACTTCAAATGGATTGGGTAGATAGCCATCAATCCTACAGGATGGAAAATAAGATTGATTGTTAACTAGAGATGTACTGTGATTAAAATCACATTTTGCCACTTTTATGACCGCAGAGGTTGGGCTATCAGCAACAATTGGGGGGTATTGAACATATAATCTACAGCAAGAGAAAAAATTATAACTTCAAATAAGAACAGATAATCAGAACCTTAAAATCAAACTACAACTTTCATGAATAGCAATAAGGGAACAAAGAAGACGAAGTAAAGATCATCTGTAACAATTATGTGCTATGAAACAAAATCAAGTCTGAAAAACAACCATCAAGAATTCAACAATAATTTGAAAATTCATATTCCAGAACAACCAAATGATATCGCTATTTTTTGTGGAAATGGTGGGATTTTAGTAGACATGCAGGGAAAGGATTAGACAAATATAAAGGTAAATCGACAATTTTTCCTAACAGACATTTTTAACTTTACCATGCAAGAATTCATTTTCAGAAGGGAGAAACATATCTTTGCCTGCATATATTATGAAACAACATGCATAAACTCACCTACTGTATAGAAGCATATAAGCTCTTTCAGACAATGCATCCTCTAGTGTAACTCCACCTAGTCCTTATTACTGGTACAATCATGTTGAAGGAGGGGGTTATAGAAATACTGATGGGTTGTCCTCTGGACACCCATTATATATGTTGTATACGATGTAATGCTGTTAATCATGCCTGTGGAGATTTTAATTCTGGACTACCAATATTTCATCTCACAGGAGGAAACAAATGTCTATGTAAATGGGCATTGCAAATATGTATTTGATTTAGTTAGTATGTACTATCTGTACACGGTTGGTTGGGCTCTGGTTGGATAAGAGTATACCACAACTTGTGCAGGTTCGATTCTCATAGCAGGGCAGGGCATTATAGTGGATTTATATCCAATTTCAGCCAGATAGTAAATGGTTTCTGAAAAAAATGCAGTACTTCTTTATTTTATTATGAGTAGGAATAAACTAAGGCTTTGGATAGGGTCATTAAAGTATGTTTGTTCTCGAGTTTTTTTACAGCTTTCATGGCTCTAAAATTGCTCGTCATGGGCTGGCAACATGAAGCTTGTTCAGATCTTGGAGTTTTCATAAAATTAACGTGGAAGGATTTAATTTCCAACATCAACATGTATATAGCTTCTAGAATCTCATGTCATGAATGGCATTTTGGTGTTGCTTTTTTACTTCTTGCTGTTTCCATTTAACACTTCCTGTTCTTTAACATTGGTTGTAAGGTGATATGTAATCGCTGTGGATATTCCATCGCCACTAGATAGTTTTGCAGAAATTATCATATGTTTTTCAGAAATACTACAGTTGCTATCCACTCCCATGCATAGAAATTCACAAATTAGATTTCAAAGATGAAATCTTAGCAATATTATGGAAAAAGATAAAATAATGAAGATTAAAAAAAATACTGATTTATTATTTTTTCCTATGTTAGACCCCATCTTTTATGCCAGACATATCTCTATCACTAAGATTATCCTGTGCTTTGTTCAGGAGATTGCATACAACTTGATCTATAGAATTTGGTTATGCAACAACTAATTGAGCTCGGAAATGAGAGTTGGTTTGGATGAGGCCTATCTAAATCTCCCAAACTTGGCCCTAATCCAAAACTTATCTCTTCAGATCCAACCATTTCCAAGATTGGCCATGGAAGTTGAAGCTTCCCTTCTCCTATAAAAGACCAGGCATGTCCATTGAGCAAGGGGAGGAAGATCATAGTAAGGATACTATAGTGGAATGCTAGCGAGATTTTGTGTTGATCCAGCAACGAGCAAAGGAGAGGGAGCTTGTGGAGCATTACAAGACTTCATCTTTTGTAAGTGTTTTTGATTTTCATTTAATGAATAGAAACTTAGCCTGATTCCTTCAAATAAGTGTTGATTGTAGTAGCTCTCATATCTTATTGATCTGTTCAGTGTATTATTGAATAGATTAGGCCTCGTTACTTATAACAGGGTCTCTACTGGGTGCTGTCTTTAATCCCTGCAAGTGCCCGTTACAGTGGGTTTGCAATGTCATTTTCGCCCAAAAACAAATTGTATGGAACGCTATAAAGCACCTGGTTCTATTAATAGATCAGAGACAACTAATAGAAAAACAGAAGGCAGTAGAAATATAATAGTAACTGTATGATCAATATGTGATTGCTCCCTCCTGCTCAACTCTGAATGGATCCTCATCTTCCATCAAATCCCAATAGCCAAGAGCCCAACTCTGGAGGAAGTCCATGGCATTGTGTTGAAGTAGATGAGGAAGAGGTAGACTGGAATATCGATGAGAGCAATGGCGAGGAATATGCAAGAGAACCAAAGAATGAAGACAAGGTCTTTGACGACGAAGAAGAGGAATATGTGAAAGACGAGAATGAAGAAGAAGAAGATGAGGGGTTGGATGATTATGCAGAACGGCGGAAAGAGCTGGGGGAGAATGGGTTCACTGGAATGCTCCCCAGCCTCAATGGGCTCTCGAATCTGCAAGTGGCCTTTTTGAATGACAATGAATATGATAGCTTTCTAGATGATTTTTTCAGAAACTTAACAAGCTTAAGTGGGATATATTGAAACAACAATCTGTTGAACCAATCGTATGGGTAACTTTAGCTATAGAAGTATCAAACGCAGCAGGAGAATATCTATGATCCATTCATGTTTGAGGTGGGGCGAGGAGTACTTGAAGCACCGTCAGTTCGAATTTGCAGGAGGACGCCACGAGAAGAATGCTTCAACGCCTGGACACAGGGAAATTATAGCGCCTGGACACTGCCGTCAAAATCTTCTCCTTCCCAACAACATAGGCCGAGATAAGAAACAAAACAGAGGAATTTTTCTGGAGCTTTTCGACTTTAATCTCAATCGAGTCATTATGTTCCCTCATAATTCTATGTACAATATTCGCTATGTATTCTACAGATTCTTCCTGGGAAGGGAATACAAATTTGGGATTGTAGTACGTAGTGTCTAAATATACAGTATCGACACCAATAAATTCATAGAGGACAGGCTTGAGCTTCATATTTGAAGAATACCTCATGTCGCCCATGTGTACATACCTCTTGATTTCGCCGTCTCTTGTAGAAACCCTGAACAGAATCTGTACCGCACCGGGGCAGTGATTGGCTTCAATTAACATGACCTCGTAGTCGTCGATCCGCACAATTTCCCCGACAATGAGCGGAACCACGAGGGCTTCTGAGATTTTCAGGCATTCCACCAAAAGCCGCGTTGTTACCTCCGAGCACAAAATCAAACCCCGTGCCCAGTGTGGTGTGAGCCCCGTGTAGTGATCAACATGGAAATGCGTAAGGAAATACGTTACAGAAAAGGAAGGCTTGTCCAGCGTGGAGCTACAATGGGAGAGTCTAGAATGCCTAAGCATTTGAAATATGTTCAGGCAGAGGATCTATAGCAGCATCATGCCCAGCAATGGAAGCTATGTCCTCATGGTTTGTAGTGGCAGCGTCATCAGAAAAATAGGAGGCCGAGTCCTCATAAGCAGCAATGGCAGCGTCATCAGAAAAATAGGAGGCCGAGTCCTCATAAGCAGCAACGCCATCAACAATAAGCAGATTCCTTATCTGCAGTAGCTTCATGAGCAATAGAGTATGTAGCAGCCTAACCCATGAGCAACAAAAAACCCCCAAATGGTCTACGCCCTCAACAAATGCCCCCAATTTTTCATTACTTCCCGCCCATATCTTACCAAAGAAAAAGATAAAAAAACAATTAAAATAAAAACAAGGCTGCATGGCAGCAGCCCCCTGCCCCAGGAATGGGGCAGAACAGATTTACTACTATGAAATCTGGGGCAGAACAGATTTCAATAAAAAATCTAGCAAGTTTTAAATAAAAATAAAACTATTATAAAATTAAAAATAATTACAAAATTTAGTGCATAGCTACATTTATATGTTCAATAAAAAATCTAACAAGTTTTAGAAAGTTTTTAATATAAAAAATTCTTGTAAGCGAAACATGTCCCACACTGGACGATAACTTTTTCCAGTATGCATAGGTCGGTGCTAGACTGCTCACGGTGTTGAGGTCTATTCCATGTTTTGTACCACACCATAGAAAGCAAGAATCTTCTTGTACTGTCAGGATTCGGGTTCGCATATAATGATAGAAGTTATGACATATGAGTCGGTGCTAAACTGCTCTTGGTTTCAATGTCTATGACAACATTATATACCAGTGGTGCTACAGAACTCTTGGTTTGAATGCCAATGGCTTGTTTGTGTCATGTTCATGTTAAATTGTGCTTTTTATTTGGATAGGTAGCCATTACAGTCCTCACGAAGCACTGAACGCATGATAACTGCTCTGGGCACTGCAGAACTTGCCACTGAGAGGACATAATTTTCCTATGACACATGGATGACTTGGTTGTATATAGTAGTATTAGCAAATTTTGTATCAAAAAATATAGTCTGCTTGTCTGTTCATTCCATTGAGTTGAGTAAAATGTAATAGCATATTGCTAATGTTCCACAAAGGAACATACCAAGGTGGTGGGATTGGAAACCGGGTCTCACACATGCACATGCATCAGCCTACAAGTAAACTTATCACAAAGAAAAGCAATCCAGTCAACATGTATAAGGCACATGTAACCCACACACATACATACATCATATAAAAGCTAATAAAAAAGTAAGCAATCCACGTAACATATATAAGGCATATGTAGTAACTTGTGGCATACCATCCTGTTCCTTTGTAATTAGTTTTGTTAAAGCAGTAGCTCCTGCACTGGGGCCTTACCTTCTAATGGTGGGATCAAACATGCTTTGTATGCATGTAAATGAAGTTGAGTGCTAATCAGAATGTGCATCTCTTAGATCAAAACATGTTTGCTACTCTCCCATTAGAAGTATATCAACCATCTGGCAATTGAAAGATATTTAGAGAGAATATTATGGTGTCAAGGAGAGCAGCGCAGCATATGAATAATCTATGATTATGTGTACTAATATTCTTGATGTGCACTGTTTCAAATTGGCAGGGTTTGACACAAGAATCAAAGGGCAAACCATCTATTATAGGAACAACTTCCCTCAACCTTGGGGAGCATGCATTGCCTATGGAGAATACAATCAAAACTACCAAGATTCCTGTATCATGCTTTACTGGAGGCATGGCACCTGAAGCAGCACTTACTGTAAGTCTTCCCTTCCTTAAAAGATGTGTGCACCTTTGCTAACCATCTACACACACATCCAAAGCCTTTCTGTAGGTTGTTTTTGTTTGAAACTGGATACTATTTCCATTATTTGTATTTTCTTTGTAGCTAAAATTTCCTTGGAGTGCTTTTAAAAACCTTAGTCATTCTTGGGTTGTGTAGGTTGCACTCAATTTCGTGGAGCTTCGAACTGGCCAGGAAGTAATGGACCCAGTTAATAGAACTATTCTGCCATCATCACCTTCTGATGGAGAGCCTCTGTCAGAAAAGGAGGAGCTTTCTGCTCTCAAAGCAGGTCTGAGAAAGGTTAACATTTTTAGAGATTATGTAGGAGTAGGAAGAGCAAAAAAGGCTTGTAGAGAAGAGGATGGGAGTGATGGTCGATTGTCTGCAAGGAGTGAAGGATGTGAATATGTATTCAAGAGTGATTCTATTGATGAATGTGTTGAGGATGAAACTGAGGATAAGGATGGATTTAGTTTTCGGAATTCCTTCAGCTATGGGACTTTGGCTGTAGCTAATTGTGTTGAAGGAGCTCTTTATTTGGACTTTAGAGAAGATGGAGATCATGATAATTGGATCATCAATCATAAAGCAAGTTTAGAGTCAAGTTCCAAGGTGACTGAGGAGCCATGTTCATTGGACCCTGATTATGCTCTTGCACAGCAGCCTTCTTTCTTGGAAAAAGAGGAAATTGAATTTTCGGTCACCACGAGCAAGGGGAGAGCCACTGTTGAATAAAGCATATGGAGAAGAGGGTGGAGATGACATTGACTTTGATCGCCGGCAATTATGCTGTCCTATTGACTCTCTTCCTTTGGTGATCTCTCCCTCCCACATCTCTTTCTCATTCTCTGATATTTTTTACTGCATATTTGGTGGCAGCATATTATATGAGTTGGTACTTAATATCTTCCCAAAATATAATTGGAACTGGGAGACCTGTTTTCAATGATGTAACGCTTTTTGGTGTTCTCACAATCAACAATAAGCTATACCTTACACCAGTAGGACTGACTGCCCTGCTTGGTATTTCTCATTTTTGCTTTCCTAAAGCTAATTCTTAGGTAATGTTTGTTCAGTTGTCAATTCTACACATAGTAGGCCTGTTTAACTAAGGTATGCCTTCTTTCTAGAATTTGACAAGCGAACTTCCATTTTTTTTGTGAGAGATTGTGTTCATCTAACTTCCTAGCACCAAAAAGTGTTGTTTCAAGAGTTCTCCACATAACTTGGAATAGTGGGATGTTACATATCAGTCTTGTTACTTGGTGCATTTATTCCAAGCCACACTAGAATATGGGCACCTAGGACGTATGAGGCATCCATTGATCCCTAACATGATCAATTCTTAACAAAACAGCCAATGAGAAAGAAAGAGAGAAATTCGGAGAAGAATATGGTCAATGGCCATTACTGTTGATTATTGGCAAGATTAACCAAGCAATGCAATATAATAAGAGATAGAATAACTAGAGCAAGCTCAAGCTCAATCATCCTAGAAGACTTGCATTTCTAATAAACGCAATAATTCATCATTTAGTATTCTCGTGAAATTTAAGATAGCAGATAAAGCATTGTCGCCCCAAGACTGCTGCCCTGTATGATGTTCACAGCTTAATGAACAATATACTATCTATTACATTGGCAAGAGTACCAATAAAAACCAATACAAAGGAAAACATCTGAACCTCGGCATCCTGATTGACAGAGAGCCCACCACATTTAAATCCACTTTAGAGACCACAGACAAACATACAAATATGCCAGCCTAGAACAAGATACTTGGACATAATGACTTCCAAAATAAAAATTAAAAAAATCTTCAGAATTATAAACAGGGTAACCTTGGGCAGTGGAAGAAATAAGCAATAAATACTACAGGAGAAATAAGAAATAAGTACTCCAAGAGAATCAGAAAAAAAATGGGTAAACAATCACCCCAAACGCACTTTTTCCACTTAAGGACCAAGACAAGGTCCAAAATCCTTTCATTTATAAAAAAAATACAATACCAATTCGAGGGAAGTGAAAGAAGAGAAGTAATGTGCATACCTTGGAAACTTATGAATTCAATATCGGGTTGCAATTTGGCATGATGAAATATCATCTCTTCTGTTGTCTGGAGAAAGTATATTATATACTTGTGATGTCAAGGTCCTTGGTGACCACACCCACCCACCACTCCTCATTCTCATTTACTCTGATCTGGAGGACTTGGCCTTATGTGACGGTTCTCTACTTTCTCCCTCAAGTGTTATGTTTCATCCTCATCGCTCACAAGGTCCATGTACTCCACTGTGAACCCTTCCCCCTGCTTTCTTACAAGATTTGCACAGAACCAGGCCCCTTTGAACGCCTCTTTGACAGTAGACACCTCTACCAGGTCACCATTACTCAGATTTACTTTCTCCTCCTCACCAAATAAACACCTCCCACTTGCACGATTTTCTCTCTCAATGCTTCACCAGCTTACAAAACCCATGATCACTCTGATCAAATATTGGTAATCCATTCATGGGTGCAAGGAGACTTAAGGTAGTTTTCCTTGAAACACAGTTATACAGACAATAAATCAGTGCTGCGTATCATGCAGACATGATGAGCAGAATTCATGGAGGAGGAAGAAGGAAAGTCTTGTCGATCGTAAAGCTGCAATGTGTCATATTAATTACCGCGAGAGGGCGGGTGGTACAAATTGTTAAATGCGACATTGGGACACACACCACGCACAAATGTATACAGGATATTGGATGGGCGAGCGGCAGGGCCATCAACCTTTCTCCAATTTAAGCTATATCCGATGGAGCTAATAATACTACTAGTGCAATTCGGTACGTGTGTAAGATTTCAGCGTGATAATTACAAATAAAAACAAGATCGATGCGATCCAGATCTCCAGGGAACTCCAGATCAACAGCCATAAGACTCACACGTAACATTGTGAAACTGATAGTTTGACAGGCACTGTAAGGAAAAAATGATTGCAAAATAAGACCCAAAGTCTCTTAACCAATGAAAAATGAGATAAATAAATTCAAAAATATTTCAAATAATTAATAAAAAACAGGTCTAAAGTTTTACTTAGGCATATGGATTTAATTTGGGTGGTCAAAGGCCAACTAATACTCAGTCAACGCCTGAGCGATTGCAAGACAACCTGCCTGCGGCAGGGTAATAAAAAATTATCAAATATACCTCATCTTTTCATTTAAGAGTGATAAATGACCAATTATTATGTGGCCATATATCTTGTGACCAAATTTGGTCATTTATCTTGGTCTTTTTAGTTTAGTTTTTTTTCTATGACCAAAAGTGGTCATTTATCTTGGTCGCTTATAGTTAGCTCACTTAAAGTGACCAATTTTGGTCATTTATCCCTTGAAAAAAACATTGGAGACCAAATTTGTTGGTCTCCTGGTCACTAATTACTCATTTTGTACTAGTGAAAGTCTACAAAGGATCCACGAGGTAGTTCGAT
>Ga0213499_10000031_pt1 | contig 16362 bp, 13 predicted proteins | sample Redfir_Yose_1_Me_FD_150980 | JGI IMG/M metagenome (GOLD analysis project Ga0213499, IMG submission 150980) | Leaf-associated microbial communities from Abies magnifica in Yosemite National Park, California, United States - Redfir_Yose_1 | ecosystem: Host-associated > Plants > Phyllosphere >...
CCCCCCCCTCCTTCGTGAGTGAACGATGTATGAGTGAACGAACCCATAAATGGAGAAGGATAGTAAGATGAGTTAAGGTAGGTGGGTTTAGGAGAGCCTTAGAAAGCCGTTCCCATGACCTTAACCCTTACTTTTCGTGAGTTAAGGTAGGGTAGGAAAGAAAGTATGAAAGTCTGAAATAAAGTGGGTGATACGGGTACCTTTATTTACCCGGTAGGTGAGTTGAGTAAAAGCCCTGTATTTATTCCCCTCATAAAGGCACTTTATTTTGCCCCGCACTCGTATCATGTAGATAGCATAAAGATGAGGACACAACAACTCCACAGAGGATGAGTTAGCGTGTAAAAGCAGTGGAATTCATCTTCATTTCATCGCTCACCTCGATCGCGCTATTGAAGAAAGAAACGGCAGGGCCCCTTATTCATTCCTCCAGGGCTTCCGCCCTATTCAATCAAGAAATAATAAATGAATGAATAAGAAAACGAATGGGGAGATAGATGAAGTAGAAGTAGCTGCTTATCGTTACATATGTTATATTACGTATATAACGACTCCCATAAAATGAGGAATAAGCCCACCCGAAATAAAGAAAGAAAGGAAGAAATAAGGGTGGGGGGCGGGCTCTTGCCAACTACTTTATTCGTCCTCCAGGCAGGCAGGCAGGGTTCTTACCCTTCTCAACTCACTGTATGCGGCGTACTTCCGTAAGTGGCTTAGTGAGTGCCTTCCCCTCCCCCCCTACTCCTATACGGACGGGGAATTGGAATGAGAAAATGAGATACAAACAACCGGGACCGCTGGTCGTAATAGATCAACTTGAATGCCAGTTCTTGCTCCAGCATGAGAGTTCCATTTTAGGGAAGGACGGCGTACTACGATATCTTCCGTTTCGCCGAGCCCTGCTTTGGTCTCTGGTTTGATGGTTGTACGTGCTAAAAATCCAGTACATCCCGCTTCGTTCCCCATCCCAGTGTTTCGCAACACCTCGGGTTTACTTATTTTGTTAGGTCTTGACCTCCCTGCCATGATCTCCCCAGTGGTTCATATAGGAGCTATTGCCGTTTCATCCTTACCCGTGGTTATGATGTTGAATATGAAAATAGCAGAGATTCACGAAAAAGTATCGCGCTATCCACCAGTGAGTGGTATTATTGGACTGATCCTTCGGTGGGAAATGTTCTTCATCCCAGATAATGATCACATTCCATCATTACCAACCTGCATAAGTACAACCTCTCTGAGATATACAGTTCATGCTGGAGAGATACAGAGTTGGACCAATTCGGAAACATCGGGCAATTCACTTCATACCTACTATTCCGTTCGGTTTTCGGTTTCTAGTCCTATTCCATCAGTAGCCATGATTGGGGCTACAGTACTTACTATGCATAGGACTACGAGGGTGAAGAGACAGGACGTATTCCGACAAAATGCTATTGATTCCAAGAGGACTATAATGAGGAGGACGACAGACCAACAAGCAAGCTGATCGCGGAGACGGGGGCCGGATAAAGGGAAGAACGGCTACGCTACCACATTGCGTGCGAGGAAGGGGGCGGCTACGCCACTACCTACATGCATGGAGGGGGGAGGTCGCAGACGACTGGTTCGTGGCCAAAAAAAAATATGGGTGCAGTGCACAAGTTCACGACACGATCAGGGTGGTGCTGCTGTGGCCTTATAATAAGCGGGGCAGGAAGGTCAAGCCTGAAATTACCTGAGCGCGTTCTTTAGTTTAGAAAGAAATAGAAGCTCAGGTAAGACCTTGAAGGACCTACCTACCTATGAGTACTATGGGAGGGAAGGAAGGATAAACTATACTATACTATACTTTGACGGGTCCTAAAAAATAAGGAGGATCTCATTCGAAGATCAATTGCATAGCAAACTGAATCCGCCAGCTAACTCACAATCAATATTGAATGAATTGGGTTGACAGCCCCGAACTAAAGCTTGTCCACGCAGGCAGGCGTAATTAATTAGTATTGTGTGTTACGGAAACCACCATTCCGAAGATCTATATCTATAAGGGGGGGAGGGAGAGCAGCTGTGGACTGCTGTCCACCGAAATATCCATCACACACAAGGTTATACGGCGTCCTCGATGGATGTAGAGCTCCCTTACCTTCTAACTCTTTTTTTTCCCGGCTCGGTAAGACCTTGAAGGAAGGACCTTCTCCACGGAATTTGAAAGGCAAGGCGCATTTGAAAGCCAGATGAGGGGCGAGGGAACGAGCCGCTCGCCCGACCATTTCTTTTTCGCCATCCCGTCGGTCGCTTCGGTCGGTCGCTTTCAGATTTGATCCTCGTTATATCGATTCACCATGGGCTAACCAAAGAAACACATGAGGTCCGTACTGGGCAACCCTTGGGGGGCATCCCAGCACGAACAAACTCCCCCCAGATAGGGATATTTTATTTAAGGACTAAAGAGGTGTCCTCCGGAGGTTCTCGGCGTAGCCGACTTGATTAGTTCTCGTATCCCCTAAGGTAAGCTTAGAAGTATTCGCTAGAGAATCGTAGGTACCAGGGTCTTGAGTTCATGGCAATATCGCTGCCTAACTGATTAGAAGTAATAGAGCGATACCCGAGCTTCTCATCCGTTCTATTCCCTTCTATTTCCTGGTTCAGTCTCATCTATTGGTAAGCGAGGGTGATAGGCGCTAGCTGGTAGGGATATATATAGGCTTCTCCCTGCTTCAGCTGGTACCAACGTTGTCTCTGGAATGAACGAAGAGGGAATGAACGAAAGGGAATAGGAATGAACGAATTAGCTCAAGGTAAGGCCCCTATTAGCTCAAGGTGGGGCAGTTCATCAATCTTCTATTTTGTCGATTTTATTTAGAAAGATAAGCCATTAGAGGCGGTCGAAGGCGAGATGCCGTTGAGCGAAGCGAGTCGCCCGAGACGAATAAGCTTCTATGGTATGGGATAACAGTACGAATGGGTATTTCCTGCCCCGCTCTGTAAGCCAACTCCTCTTTCTCTCTCTCATTCCTTCCTTCTCCCCTTACCGCTCTCCTTCCTTACCCCTATCTTGGCCCATCCCTTACCGCCTTACCCGCTGGTCCATTGGTTGAGTGCCATTCCTTCCCGTCTCGTACCTGCTTTCCCGTCCCGCAATGGTTCAATCAAGAAGTAACAGAACTAACAATTTACGAAGGGGTGAATAGCAATGTATCCGGGACTGAAACTTTCCACTATAATTTTTGGCAATTCGATGGTTTTCATGGTTTTCGATACAACCACGCACGCATTACCACGCACAACCAACCATTCGATCTACGCCAAGCGTGCACTTTCCTAATTATTTGGCACAGGAGCAAGATTAGGAGATTAGACAGAAGATTAGGCATCTCGATCTACAGCGCAACTCGATCTACAGCGTGGCGGTCTTCCACCCCCAGCACCCCAGCACTAGCACTGACCCCAGCACTGATCAGATTAGGCAGCGTGGCGGTCTTCCTAGTCATCATCAATATTAGCAGCGTGGCGGGATGGATGGGAACGATAGCCTAACCAAGTCTTGACCCAGCACTTGACCCAGCCAGCATTTGTTCTGCTTGACCGGGCCTAGCCCTGCCCACTTCTGCATAGCCCTGCCCACTGATTCGATTTGGTTATAGAACGTTCCTTGCTCGGGCTCGGGACCAATAGCCAAGCTCGGGACCAAAGTGAGGGAGCTAGACCGTATTCCTTGGTTTTGGATAAAGAGGTGATTAAGGCACCTTTAATGCACCAACCCGCATTTCACACATCGGTATTAACCACCTGGCTTCGTGTGTATTTTCCTCCTTCCCGAGAAGATAGAGTGATCAATTTTGGTGATTCGATCATGCAAAAGATGCGTCGTTTATAGGGAATATGCGTCTTTATCTGCTTTATCGAGTTTCTTTTCCCTTTATCTGTCTTTCCCTTTTCCAAGCTTTCCTGTTCCTATACCATACCATTTGCTGAATCAACTGCGAAATCAACAACTTCTTCGGCTGCTTCTTCGGCTGCTGGATCCACTTAATATACAAAGTCGACTGCTTCTGCTTAACCTGGACCTGGAACTGCTCGTGCGGCATCATCTGAACCTGTAACTGCTCTTGCTGCTTCTTCTGTTACCTATGCCTTTTCCTATGGTGGTGATTATTACTTAGGGTTTTAGGGTGCTTCCACTGCTGCTTTTGGTAGTGCTGCTTCCGCTTCTAGCTTTCGAGATGGTGGAAGGTACGCTCGCTCTCGCTCTGCAGAATATACTTAAACAACATAGTCGTAAACCAACCGAATCAACCTCCGCCTCGGATGCCTTTGCTTCTGGGTTACGGGTAACTGGTTCAAGGTAAACAACTTAACCTAGTACTTTTGCTTCTAATGCCTCCGCCTTTATTTCTGCGACCTTTGCTTCCATCCGTGGTGCTTCATCTGGATCATCAGGAACTGCATCACGAACTTCATAATATCGATCACGAACACGAACATCAGACTCTGGCTATCGATCTGGATTATCTGAATCTGGATATGGATCCTAGCGAAGGGAAGCTGGTTTTGAAACTGGATCGACGGGTTTAACAACTGGAACTGGAACTACTCAAAGGGATGTGGGCTCTGTCCCTGCTTACGCCTTTGTCTACGGTACCTTTGCTATTAGTCGTTATGGTGCCTAAACCACTGCTTCTTATGCTTGGTAAGCTGCTTAAACTGCCTCTTCAGAATCGACTGCTTTAACCGCAGCTACTGGTGCATCTATCTTAGCTATTGGTGCTCCTACCCTTGCTTCTGCGCATGATGTCTCTATATATTATGCTACCTTCGCTCCTGCTGCCCTAGATGCCGTTGCCTTTGCTGCATCTGTCTTTCCTAGAACAGCGTAAAGTAAAGCTACCTTTGTATCCGCTGGATCTCCTGCTGCTTACTCAGCCACTGGATCGCCTCTGTTACCTTCTCCATTGGTGGTGCCTATGCCTTTGTAGGCTATGCGTATGGATATGTTCGAGGACCCAGATGTAGCGTTGGTCGGTCAGCTGAATCATAAGAATCAACAGACTCTACATCGACAGCATAATCATCAAAGCCAGGTAGTGAAAGGAATGATGAAATTCCATAGCCTGGTGCAAAGTCTGATGAATCCACATCTTAATCACCCGAATCACCTTTTGCCTCATCTACTGAATCCACGCCTGGGTCTGGATCACGAAGGTATGGATCACGATCACTATATATGGATATCTCTCTATGATATGGCTATGGGTATAGATCTTCACCTCGATCCCGATCCCGAAACTCAGACTCTTTATCTCGATCTCGAACAGTAACTGGGAGGGATGCGTAGCAAGGTGCTGGTTAGAGTGATGCTGCTTACTTGCCTTAGCCCGGCACTTCATTGACTTTGCTCCCTTTGCTACTGATGCTGATGCTGATGCTTATGTTCCTGCTCCTACCTACCTTTCCCTTGCCTTTGCTGGTGGTTTAGGATTTCGATCTACGCCTGGAACTTCAACTGCTTAATCTTCTTAACCGACTGGTTCTCAACTTGGAAAGGATGCCGGTGGCTAAGATGCTTCCTTTGCTGCCTCCGCAGGTGGATCTGTAACCGGGTCTCGATCTGGATCTGGATCTCCACCTGGAACTGGAACCGGGTAACCTACTTATGACTGACTAGCCTTTGCTATTGGTGCTGCTTCAACGACTGCTTCTTCTATGCCTACGCCTGGATCTATCTATGCTTCTCCTGTCCTAGCCTATGCTCTAGCTACCTCTGCCTCTGCACCTGCCCTTGTCACCTATGCTACTGGCTTTATTACTGCTACTGGTACCGGTGCTTAAACTACTGTCATTGGTGCTACTTCTCTAGCTACTGGTTTGACTGGTGGATAAGCTCAGTCAACTGGATCATCTTCTGGTGGATCTGCGGGGTCATCATTTCGAAATATAAAGTATAGTAATGATTCGAGTGAGCTCGCTATAAGTACACTAGTTTCTTTGGTGAGTGGTTGGTGTGGATTCCTCATGGTAGGTGCGGACGATGAGATGAGTAATAAATGGCAGTTGGCTAGAGAAGGGATGACAACAGGGCTCTGCTGATCTCTCCTCTGGGCTGAGAAGGGTTATTGGACAGGACTCTGGCTCTTTAACTGGCTCCGCTGCGTCTGGAACTTGTTCCGCACCTCTTGCTTCCACTCGGCCAACTGGATCCACTTCTGGAATTGAATATAATGGTAATGGGAGCATTTGAACTTGATGACCAATAAACATAAGCCGTTGTTAACCACCAACATCACCACTTTCACCTCGCCTAGCAATAGTTCAATAATAGCCGGCAACATCCCTTTCAGATAAAGCAGATTCATATCCAGTTCCAAAGCTAGTTTTTGGTCCAGCCGTTTATTCAGTTTACCAAGCTGATGGACTTGAACCCATTGCCCTCCAGAAAGCCAGTGCCCTACCCCAATTTACCCCTTTTCCACGCTACATGCCCTCACGAAGCATTCATTCAGCCAGCGATTGATTCATTCAGCGATTGGAGCGATTCATTCATTGAGCGATTTAAGCCCTGCCCTACAGGCCCTCACGCAGATTCATATCCAGTGGGCCCTTATGACCTTATGAGAGAGACCTTATGCCAGTTTCCTCTCGGTTTCTCTACTTCCAACCTACCCACCTACCGGAATGCACCCAGAGTCTCCCAGCGAAGAGCAATCAATGAATTCCAATCGACAAGGTCCCCGTCAACCGAAGAAAGGAAGGGGAGGATACCTCTGCCAGGTTGTTTTCTTAGCTCAGCGGCAAGCCCGTCTTCTCTCTGGCATTGACCTAGCTTCATTGACCTAGCTACGCCGACCTCCTCATGCATGTACGCTTACCTCTATCTACCAACCTCTTCCCACCCCTAGCTACCTTCATCAACTTCTACCTAGCTCCCTCTGCATCTACGCATGCATACCCAACACCATGAAGGAGCTTTTAGGGGAGGGGGCAAACTGATATCATCAATCATTGGGATAACCTTATCGCTACGAGAAAGAAGGGATAACCCTTCGCTATTCGAGGGGAGGTAAGGTAAGGCGTAACGTATTGAAAGCCTTTGAGGGGAAGAAATCAAGGGATAACCAGATATAGGTGGAAATAATAAATGGAATGAAACTAGTAAGGCAAGGCTATAGCTAACGCTCTTAAGCCAGTTGCTAACGCACGCTTAGAAAGGAAGGCCCGCCTACCAATCAAAGAGAGCCTGAAGCCTTCGCTCGTTGCTTTTCATCCGCCGTCTCTTGCTGGGAAGCAGCTCCAAAGCCGTAGCTTACACCCTTCTCCCAACCTTCCATACCTGTAATCCCTTCCCCGACCCACCCCTTGCCCTTGTTGCTTTAAAGCATTCTTTCAGGCACCGCTCTGCCTCTGAGCGAGGCGCCTAACCGAAGCACTTTCCTGTCCACTATTGACTGACTGATTCCAGGAAGTTATATAGGGATTGAGATAGGCTAGGAGGTTCCGGGAAGGGGTCGGGTAAGTAGGCCGGCCTAAACTAAGGTTGGGAGACTACTCGACGAGGAATTCTTGGGCATTGTCGGGCTGTGGGTGGAGTGGGCTCTCTTGGCTTGTCTTGCGTGGTCTTGCTCAATCGGTAGGAATAATGTGGGGTGGGGAAGGCTTTGGAGTGGTATGCGCGCAAGGGCCTTTCGTGCGCGCTCTCACATAGCTCGATAGCTAGCGTCACTATCAAGCTAGCTTGCTTGACACTTAGACGTCCTCCCAACCTCTTGGTTCTGGTTGGTTCTATAAAACCACATACGTTGGCGTCAGAGCTTCTTCCTTGGCTTGAACCTGATCTTCTGCTTCACATCTTTAATAGGCAGCCTCTGCCTTTGGTCTTTCCGGACCTGATTTGGGGTCTTCGGGGGAGGCACTCTGTATCTTGAGATTCGGGTTTAGCCTCCACAGATGGTTCCTTTTTATGATGCGCCTCCGGGATGAAACAAGAGCGTGAGGCTTGGCTTATGAGAGGAAGTATACAGACGTAGATATTGATGCTCGTGCCGATGCGTAGTATGCTTATGCCTCTTTTGAATTGGGTGACCTGTCCTGCCTTGTCTTATGGGGCCCATTTTCTAGTTGCTCCTTCTTTAGGATCTATCCGACTGACCTGTTGGATTCTTTTGAGTCGAAACAACAACAACCTTTGCTTCTTTTTCCGACCCCACCGGCCTGTGCTATCGCTGAACGGCCTTCAATGCCTTACTATGAAAAGAGGAAGGTGGGACTGCGCGACCATTGACCCACGGAAAAAGATGATTGAATCTCCTCCACCGGATCCATTAGAGGGGCTAAATAAATTCGCCTGCATGTAGGCTGCCCTACCCTTTCTTTCTTATCCAGTGGCAATTTATGTGAAATATTCATTCCCTTAATTTATAAATGAATTCGATTCCTCCCCCCGATCCAACCGTCTCTGAAGGGCTCAACCGGCTCCGCCAGCCGAAAAATCGCTTAAGCATCTAAGTTTTAACCAGGTCGAATAGGTCTTTCTCCCTTTTATTAAAAGCTTTATAAGCATGACTTAAACGCCGCATGCCCTTATCGAGCATTTCGCTTGTCGCTTGTTTAGCAGGGCTTGTCTTTATATGGCTGGGGTCAAGAGACAACAAAACTTGAGTGCGGAAGGAGACAGTCACTGGCTCGTTCGTAGGACACTCTCACTCGAAACGAAACAAAAGATCAGACTCAGCTAGCCATGAGACAACAAAAAAACTATAAGAAAGGGGACAGTCATGGGCTCGTTCTTAAGGTGGTACACCTCCATACTTAACAAAAACCTAATTGGACACTTCAACTGAATGCCCAGGAGTAACTGAATGCCCAGGAACCGAGATTTCATCCTCGGCTCTTATGGGAATGCTATTTCGAGGAATGCTGCTTCCGGATAAACTAGATATGTTAGTTTGGCTGATGCCGGTTTGAATGCCTCCTCTGACTGAGACAGAGGGTTTGGCTTCTGGTTTGGATGCATATGGGGATACTGAGCCGTCGTCTGATGCTGAGGGGGTCGGGATATAAGGGATCGGGAGACACCGGAGCTGTTGTTTCGGGAGGAGAAACTGGAGCTATTGGTTCGAGAGAAAGGGGATATGTTGGCCAGGAAGAAACTGGAGCTATTGGTTCGGAAGAAACTGGATATGTTGTTTCGACGTCTGCCGATGCGTATGCAGCAGATTAGGACGTGGATGGAAATGTGGATTATGGGGATGCTTCCTCTTTGAAAACCTGAGGAATGAATAGCCCAGTTCCCTTATGAAGTGAAACAACCGTATAGTCTTTGCTCTCCTCTGGATCAGTCTCCCGTGTAGTGAAAGAGTCTCCCAGCAGAGCAGTAAGTAGTAGTCCCAGTAGCGGGTGGTCCTCTTGCCTAGCGGAAGGAAGCCCTTCATGCTATCGAAAGACATTGCACATTGCAGCAGTCTAACCGCGCTTGCTTTGGGCACCACCCCGGGCACAGCAGAATGAGAAGGCTCAGCGCACTAGCCTAGCGCACTCAAGCAGCTCAGTTTGTTTTCCTTTATTCCCGCTAAAGCGCTCTAGTTGGGTTGGGTGACGCGCACACCGCTTGTTGATTGCATTCGATTTCATTATGGGTAGTTCTACTACTAAAGAACGGCAAAGACATGATTTGCTTTTCCACGGTCGGAGGGAAATTCTCATTCTTTTTCAAGGTCAGTTGGTAGGTCAGGTCAAGTTGTTGAGGTATGCTTGTCTTCCTTCTTCCTCCATGTGAAAGGAAGGAAGGTTTTTCAATTCCCCAATCTATAGGATGAAGCAGAGGACCTCTTTCCTTTTTGGGAAGGTTGAAGAGTGATCACGAAAAGAACAAGCTGAAGAAAAGCCCATTTCCATCCCTATTGAAAAGGGTGAATAGGTTTGTTTCGAATAGGTTTTTGCATCAAGGTATGTTTTCCCACCTTTCCTCCTATGGATTGTTTGAGCGTAAATAGGTATGATGCTTGCTCCGAGCGATTCCAAACACTCTGAGACGCTCCTTTCTAGCTCACTGGTTGCACGTTCACAATAGTAATTGACCAGCGTATATAATGCCAGCTTATAACGGTCAAATCACCAAATTCACTCGTCACTCGATAAAATACATACGGGGGGATGCAGTGAATGGGAATACCGACCCCCACCCCAGCTTATGAAAGTATAAGTTACTGGCTAACGGGCCAGGACCCATAGGATCTAAACACGGGTTGGCCTAATGATGCTAGACCATCGATGATGCTATAATTATCTTAATTCGCCCATCGAACCGGCCGGCATCGTAGGGGTTCCATTACGGTTCAGCATCGTCTGAAGAAAGACACGGTTATCAGTTCCAGACTGGGTATCAATAAGAGAGAATAACCTCAGTTTAACCAGTTCACAGGTCCATATGCCATAGCCCGCCCATTAGTGGCTCCAGCAGAAGCAAAAATAGGCAATGAGACGGTTCCAACACATATGCACACTGGTCTCAGCATAGGTTTGTGAATGCCCTCTAGAGCATGATATAGGATGGGGCGTACATTCCAGATAAGTTTGAACACACATAGGTCGGAAATAAAAGAAACACATCCTGATCCTTGGGCAAAGAGAAAATCAGGTACACAGGGAGCGCGGATCAATAAAGGGAATACAAGAACAGCTGATTTTAGTCAAATCAATCATCAAATTTATCCCAGTGTACTAGCATACTTTAGCCCATCTTCCAAAAGGAGGAGTATTGGATAAAATTAGGAAGCTGTGTTTTCACTTTCTGTGGCAAGGGAGTAAATAGTATAGGAGCAGGAGAGCAGGTTATTGGTGACCGACTGATTATTGGATTATCTTTGGTGAAAGGTTAACTTGGGTAACGTGGTTAATTTGGTGAACTGAACTAGGTTGGAAGCTAGTGAATTTCATTAAGGTTGGAATCTGAGGTGATATCCAAGGTGAACTTTTACTTATTTCCTTGCGATGTAGGGCAGCTTCTTTAGACTTACCTTTCTTACTTATCTGGAGGAAGTTTGGGGTTTATTCCTAATGCGAAAAACTGCTTAAATGGCTAATTTCAGGCTATAGAACAGCACTTTACGACCTCTAACGTGTCTGTATCCATTAAGGCCCTAATTTGTTTCTTTTGCTATAAGGACATCGATCTGGTGGGCATCAGACTGGGGCAATCATCTCGAAAATAGTCAATCAAAGAGGAAGGGCCAGAAGAAAATAGTCAATAGTATAAGAGCCGCCTCCCCCTATATCTTTAGGTAGAAACCAACAACCAATAATATCATTAGAGAAGCGCCTCCTTTCTCCGACTAATCCGGGGAAGCCAGATAGTCTCGCCGGGAACCAGATCGATTCAGAACGAACGAATGCGCCAATGCGCCCGCCAACGCGCCTTGATTCAGCGCCTCTAAGGCGACGAATGCGAGGATGCTCGGTGGCGAATATTGTTTCAATAATATAAAGTAATTGCCAAATTGGTTGATGAAATAAGTCTTCGAGTTACTCCCTTATAGATAAGGTAATTATAAGAACGACTTCCTGGTTTATGAGGTAAGTATTTGGACGACTCCCTTCTTGAGAATGCAATTATGCAGAAATAGCAGAAGCGGAAATAGCTTTGTATCTTTCCTCGCCCTGACCAATAAAAATATCCTTCCTATCCAGTAGTTTAACCCACCCAAGACAGACAGTAAAGTTTAACCCACCTCTAGTTTAACCCACTTCTAGCCAGCAAGCGTTAAGCCACCCGTTATAGCCCGTTCCAGCAACTTTCCGATCGACCTTCCCGAAGTATTCACCCGAAAGTACTTGATAAGATCAGACCCATATATATGTTCGAAGACTCCCTTGGCCTTTCAGGCTTTAATCATATCTAATATATATATATATAAGGAAGGGGCAATAAATTATAAGGGTGAATCAGGATCATATCTGTCTGTCTGTCTGTTATCTAAGGGTTGGTTAGGATCATATCTGTAGGTAGGTAGGGATCGAGGAGCCTAGCCTACAGGCAGGCCGACCAAATAAAAGGGCGAGTTGTAGAGCCGCTCGACCGACCGTAGGGAGGTCGAGGTTACGAGCGCGAAGCCTGACCATCGGGAGGGCGAGGACCGGAGGGCTCTATTTTTTGGTAGGGGCCCCTCACCTTCATGCTTCAAGTGAGCGACTTCGTTCCAAAATATAGGGTTTGAACGCGAAATAAACCCCAATCCCTTGGGTGAGGGAAGGGAGAGGCTCGCAACCTTATTCATGCCACTTGGCATGATCGGGGAAAACGGGGTTCGAACCCGCGACTTCTGGCGTGACAGACCAGCACTCTAACCGACTGAGCTATTTCCCCCTTCTCTTCTCCCCACTCTTTCAATTATACTTAAGTCTTCCATTTTATTTATTCACCTGAGAAGGCGCTACCTACCGGACCAAGCACTCGCTCGATGCCACCCTGGCACTGGGGCTTATTCAGTTATTCATGTTCCGATTTATGAAGTATGATGATGGATTGGAATACGCATTTCATATTCTTTCTCGCAACCAATCGTACGTACTTTCTTTTGAATGGAGCATGCCTGCTCGGCTGCCGGCCTCCCGCCCGAAGGAAGTGGTGCATTAATCATGGAAGCATATATATTTGAACAGTGAGGAACACGGAGTCATTATCGTCAATGGGCTCTCCCTTTGGTCAGAATTTGTGTAGGTTCTGTACTTACCTTCGTTATAAGGTAAGGGATAACCCTCTCATTTGAACCCGGGTTGACCTTGAAGGACCTTACCTGAGCGGATGTAACGAAATAAAAGGTCTTTTAATGGCTCTAGTAAAGTGTTTTGGGGCACTATAGTGGGGGGCCTCTGATCTGACGAAGGACTTTAACTGTATCAAATAGATCCGCCTTTCCCGAATGGGTGGTAGGGCGAGGGGCGAGGTACGAGCCGCTCTATTTTTGGGTAGGGGCCCAAAAATAGAGGAGCGTTAAGCCCTTTCCCGACATAAGGAGGGGAAGGAGCGAGGTTACGAGCCGCTCGACTGACGTAGGAGGTCGAGGGTTTGAACGCGAAAAAAACTCATTCATATGGGTGAGGGAGAGGATCTCTAGATATTATATACGTAATTACGTCTAATGACCCTCAGCACCTAACGTCTTTATTGAATTGAGTTCGGTAGCTAAGTGGACTCAACTGACTCGACTTACTTACCGGGTTTCAATTAGAGGGTGAGAAACGGTTTTAACGCTCGACCGACAAAGGAGGACGAGGTACGGAGTCGCTCTCCCGACGTAGGAGGGAGAGGAACCGCGAAGACCAAGCCCTTTTCTCTCCGGACGTCCCTGGGGATCGTGCTGCTGGTCATTCTTTATTATATATGTAATTATGCTTTTCTTTTTATTCTCTCTCTAGTTACCGAAAGCATTCAAGTTATTACTTTAAAGAGACCGTTCGTAGAATTAGAATCTATTAAAAGACTATTGTTTCTATCTTATTTAGCATGATTTTGAAATCATGATGGATGCAATAACATTCATAAATATTCTAACATTAGATGCCATGTATTCCTTGCACTTCAATTCTTACCAGCCGCCATTCTCCACGTTCTGCTGCACTTTAACTCTTGCTAGTGGTCACTCACCACCAATCTCCATGATCTGTTGGGCAAGGGGACCTTCAATGTTGATGGTGATGCTTGGACCTTGCAACGAAAGATCACCAACTACATGTTCAACCCCCGATGTTTTCATAATTGAATTCTACAAGTCATCGTCAAGAGGCCATGAATTGACCCCTTCCCATTCTAGAATCATCTTCGGAAACACATTAAGAGGTTCCATCTTGCTGCAGCGAAGCAATAATAGTGGGCTACAATCACTTGATTTGTTGAATAATCAAAGGGGCGGAATATTGACGGCTGCATTCAACTATTCCAGTCAACAGCTTTGAGGTCGGCCTTGCCCGATAGATAGATAGTATAGAGCCTATCCATAGTGATGATGGGGCGGCTTGGCTGGCCCTGCACCACAAATATGCTAGCTATCTTAATCTATATGAACCTAGAATAATAGCACAGTACGATCTCCCTGATATCACCAGGTTCTGGACACGGGGATGGATCCCCCCCCAACTCACTTCATTTCATTCATTTTTTTGATCCGGTTGTTTCGATCATATTGTATGTATACGATCGCTTAGATGCATTGCGTTCGACATCGAGACCATCATATGCGATGCCGGTGGGATCCAATAGCTGGCCGGAAAATAGCCCCTGTACTAACGATCAAGAGTGCGGAACTGGGAAATGGTATGCTCATTCTCACGTAGTTTGAATTCGAAAGCAGAGAGATTCCGTTCGAATTCCTACATGGTATCATTTCGCTCAACCCCACCCACTAATATATGATATGAATTCATTCGGGTGAACTTGGTGAACCAAAAGAGGGCGAAGCACACACCACAGAACGAGGAAATATAATATGGTCCCGAACCAGATTGTTTGTTTCTAACCCCGATCATGATGAGGTGAGGGTAATTTCAATACACCCGATGTAACCACCTATGGAAACCATATTGTATATGTTGCTCCCGGTGGATAGAATCTCGTTGAGATTCCTAGGAAGTGAAGTGTTGTTATGAACCCGGTGCCACCACTGGAATGATATCCCTGGATGGTTTCTTTTAAACTCCTCCGTCGTTGCCTTCATTTGCTAAGGGAAACTACTAGTTTCACAATTTAATCCTTACTTATTCGATGTGCTTTTAGGTTGAGTTTGAACCGGGCCTATTAGTTTAAATAAGAGAGTATCCAGGGCCTAGTTTCATTCTTCAACCCATACGTGGTTTCCTAAGGTCAACCCATACATAACAAGGTGCGAACAAAGTGAGATGGTTGCACAAGGATATCCCCGGGATATCTTCTTTTTCCCCGGTGATATGGTTGCTATGTGAACCCCGCCTCCACTCCATATGGTATGCTCATTCTCACCATGTTTGAATAAGCCTGCCTGATATTAGAATGTGTGCTCTCAGTTTGAACAAGCCTGTTTGAATCAGAGGTATTGGAGGGTTGACCTATTTACCCTGTAAGGAGTAAGTTAGGTAGTGGGGTACCAGTGTGAAGCCCGCCCCAATCCCCCGAAGGGCAAGGGGTTGAACGAAGCATGAGTGAAACCGGGCGCACGATGATGATTCATTAGTTGCTCCCATTCGGAGAATAATAATCTATGAAGTTCTGGGGGTAATGCCAATCCCTTTCGAGAGTGAAGTGTTGCGGTGACCCCAGGTGAACCTCATCCACTGAATGAGAAATCTTCTTTGGGGAAATGTGGCTTGGAAGTGATGTGATCGGGGTGAACACACGAGGATTCAAACAGGCTATTCATAGCTTTCTTTGAGAAGGATTCTCAAGTAGTTCTAATCTCCCCGTAGATTCGAACAACGTGAGAATGCTATCCCATAGCTGTCTTTTATAAGGGATGAGTTTATTGATTGCTTTCTAAGGATTGGGTGAGGTTTTTTACATAACTAAAACGTTTATATAGATATAGGCGCCAGCAAGCGGAGTCTGTCAGATAGGAAATATACTCTATATAAGTTCCAGGGTTTCTGCGTTCAATCAGCCAATCTACGTATGCATAGAATGACTCGGTCCGAACCGGAGGGCCTACCTACTACACAAAAATAGAAAGTTATGAAGTTGTCCCTCGACTGACATGCTCAATCCAATCATGGATCGGGTGGTTAGATTCCCCGGCATTATACCAGAGGGGAATAACGCTTCGAAAAGTGCGAGATGGCTCGAAGAACAACCGGGGAGATGCCACCTGTTCCATAGATCTCCGATTGGGAAACCTTACCTCTTCGTGCCGGTAGAAGGACCAGGGAACGTATTTCGATCAAGGTAATCCCTGGATCGCTTCATTCTGCGGGAACTTACAAGATTATAGCAACTAGAAGGTGGTGTGAAATTGAATAGGTGCAGGTGTCCATCTCCCTAACACAACTAGTTTGCTGGGATGGCTCGCTTGTATACTTGCTTTCATGAATACGCTAGAAGTGTTCTTTTGCTTGCTTTCCTTAATAAGCTCTTCCTTGCTATCGGACTTCCTTTCTCCCGGAGAATAACCACTCTAATTCTTTCTGATAGTAGGCAGCCTCCCTGGATTCACACACACCTTCAAGTCCCAGAGTTAACACCTTCAAGTCCCAATTCACACCTTCAAGCAAGTCCCTTAAATGAACACATTCAAGCCCTCCTTCCCAGAAATGACTGTCTAAATGAATGAATGTAAGGGTATAACCTTGTCTTACCCAGGGCACTGTCTAAATGAATGTATAAATGACTGGCTTCCCACCCTATAAATGACTGTATACCCACCCTCA
>Ga0213499_10000032_pt1 | contig 15397 bp, 11 predicted proteins | sample Redfir_Yose_1_Me_FD_150980 | JGI IMG/M metagenome (GOLD analysis project Ga0213499, IMG submission 150980) | Leaf-associated microbial communities from Abies magnifica in Yosemite National Park, California, United States - Redfir_Yose_1 | ecosystem: Host-associated > Plants > Phyllosphere >...
TGCATGGTGGCATGCTGTTGGAGAGCTGTTTTCCAAGAAGCCCAAGGGTGTCAGACTGATCTTGCAACTGAGGGAGGGCAGAACCTGGTATTTTGAGCCTCATTCCACAGTTCTCATATTTTGCTCTATAATGAGGAAGCTAGATGGCATTTGCATTGAATGGAAGTAAGAGAAATGGATGGTTGAAGGTTTAACAAGGTCAATCAAATTCCGGGTCCCATGGCGACAAAAATAAAGAAAACAAACAAAGAGGCTAAATATTCATATTCTGATATGTTTTTTCGAAAGTTGGGCTGCCGCAGGCATGCATTGATGAGATGTATGTCTGAGAAGGTAAAGAAGAGGAGAGTTTTTTTTTATTTTATCTGGGGCTAGTTTGGGAAAAAGCCAAGGGAAGGGAAGGCGGGGCTCTCTCTGGGTGATCAAATAGTTATAATAATTAATTTCGAGGAGGAAGAGGAAACTGGGAGTTTGGACCATTGAGATCTGTGTGTGTTTGGGTTTGGGATCCAAAATCCCTTTTTTTAGGAACAAGGAAACCCTACCCACCCACTCCTCAAAGGAAACCCTTTTTAGGGATGAGTCTGGGAGGCTTTTGAGGTATGAGTTTTAGATCAGAGGGTGATTTTGGATTCTCTTCTTCTTCTTCAACAACGACATCAGCGACAAGGCACAGATTTTGGGCTTCATCATACTCATCGCTATCGCAGGGAGCCAAGGCTGCTTATAGCATGGTGATTACTTCGTTCCTTCAATGATTCCCAGCTGTAAATGGTGATTTGGTGGTTCTGCTCTGGATTTGGTGTGTCTTTTGCAATTGTTGTTTTTGGAAGGTTTCAGGCCTTGGGATCTAGGTGGGTGTTGGTTATCTAGTGATTTGTCTTATGGGTTTCTGTTATCATGAATGTTTGGCCATGTTTCATGTTGATTGCCTCATGAGCTTCTGTGTTTCTATGGACTTTTAGTGATTTTGTGTTGATTTCCATGGTCTAGCGCCTTGTTGATGTCTGCTATCTTGTTTGCTCCTCCATGGCGGTTTTGGTTGATTTTACATCCGGTTGCTGCTTTTTCCATGGCTGCCATGGAAGTTATGGCTATCGGTGAAATACCCACATGACATACTTCTTGGGAGCTGATCTCATGTGTCCTGTTGCAGGTTTTGTGCTTTGGCTTCTGTCTCAACTGACTTTTTTGGCCATGATCTGTGCTTCAGGGGGGTTTCCAGAACTGATCTTCATTTCTGTAAATATCTGATCCAGAACCTATGGATCGGAGTTCTAGGAATCAGATCAGACCCATTTGTAGATAGTAATATACTGCCTCAGAAAGAAGACAAACCACTACAAGGAATCCTGTAAAGGTTTTGAATCGAGTCCCAAGCCTGGCTTATTTGACCCCTGAAGCAGATGATAGGTGTAATTCATGGCGTCTGACTTTGCCTCGCAGAGATTTACGGTCACAGGCTAACCGTCTGTAATACCCTGATCCAATTTTGTTGCTGGATGTTTTCCTGTTTTTCTAACATCGCTTGTAGTGTCTGAGCTTTAGATTTGCTTGTGGGTTTCGGCGACAAACCAGCAAGCAGAACCGTATAGGATTAGCATGTCTTTGACTGGTTTGTTTTTCATGGATCTCTGCCAATAAGGTCCCTTGAGATTTTTTGTTTTGCTTTTGCGCTGACGAAGCTCGGGATCAATTATAACTCCATGCTTATTACGCATCCACGTTCTCACCATGGCCTAAGGTTCAGGCTGGGTGCTTACAAATTTGAGATCTTATGCTTGTATGGTTTTAAGCACAGTCCTTGACCAGATTAAATCATCGAGTCTGCATAGTCGAAACCCTTTTGTTTTCCAGGCTGTTCCATGCCTATGTTTTGGGTGTCTTTTAGCTTTGTTCTGCTATTTTCTCTTTTCTGATATTGGCATAATAATTTTTGCTGAGTTGGGTATCTGAATTTTGCAAAATTGAATAGGCTGTGTGCGTGCAAATAACGGCTCAAGTTCTTAAATGGTTTGGCTAGAGAGTCGTCCTGTATTGTGTAAGGTTTTGTATACATTATCCATGATTTTATAATGTCTATGAGGTTTGCATTCCGTTTTTTAATTGAAGGATTCCGATTTGAAAGAAAAGGAAAAAAATCTAAATCGGCTTTGTTGATCTGAGGGCAACCTTGGGTATAACATATTTTTAGGCACCCGAGTCTTTGAATTTCTGTTAAATCTCATGTATTGTAATTCTTCTTCTTCAGGGGTTTCTCTTTCATTTATTTTTCTTCAATATTGAGATTTGATTTATTTTCTCTGTAAAGATACTGAATATTGGTCTTCAAAGGCCTTACTGGGTTGGTCCCGACTGAAAGAAAGGTTTGTTTAATGGTTTTGCTAGTAAAATTTTGGGTTTTGTCACGTCTCAGATACTAGGATCTAGAATTGCCAAATTGCTAGTTGGAGAAACGAAGGAAGAGAACCTGAAATGCAGGCATCTGTGCAAACTGGAGGGCGGTCGGCAAGCCCTCTAAGCAGATCTAAGTCTAATCCTGAACATCCCCCTAGTGCAGCTTACTCAGTATCTGGTAGATCTAGAAAGCGAGACTGGAGCGACAAGAGTGTAGATTCATCCTCGAAGAGAAAACCTCCCAAGGAGCATCCAGAAATCAGCGACCTTGTTGATAAGGATGGGGGTCTGGTCAACTGTTCCAGGGTCGAACGATTTTATTCCCTTATGCAACAGGACCTTAATAAAAATTCTAGGAAGCTGAAGGAGGTGGCATCAAGAAGGACTTTCCTTGCAGCTGTGATTGCTGCTACAGTAAGGCATGATTGTCTGAACAAATTTGTGCAGCTTGGTGGGTTGCCCCTATTGAATGAATGGCTCCAGGAAGCCCATAATGGAAAACTCGGAGATGGTGGAATTTCTAGTGAATGCGATAGAGTCATAAATGACCTAATTTTGACCTTGCTCCAGGCTCTGGAGAAGTTGCCTGTAGACTTTGATGCTTTGAAATCTAGCAATGCAGCAAAGTCAGTGAGGATTTTGAGATCTCACACAAACTCAAAAATTCATAGAAAGGCAAGGAAATTGATAGAAGCTTGGAGGAAAAGACTCGGTGCAGAAATTAAGCAGTCAGAAGAAGAGACTGCATCAAAACAGGATAATTGTCGGCCTTACAAACCGATAATGCCCAAGGATCCTCACAATATCTTGAAAAATGGAGCCTCTGTAGATGCAAATGCGAGAAGCTCCGGGACATATGGCAACACCGTAAAGGCTACCACCACTAACAATAGTTCAAGCATGGGGGACGTTGCAATTTCTTTGAAAAAGAGTGGAGCTTCGGCGAAAGAAAGTCCCAACAGGATGGCGTCCAGTAATAGCCCTCCCGCAGAAATTGATGGTGCCTCTTTCCCGGATGAGAGGAGCAGCAATTCCAACCAACCATTAAGCAATGCTCTGACACGGCCAACTGGACCTATGAAAAATACAGTTTCCAATTGGAAAGAAGACTCAAAGTTTTCGACGACTAATGCTGCAAACACGAAGACAGGAAATTCTAGGTCCAATATATCTAGCAAAGGAACCTCTGTAGCGACAGGAGTCAATACCGGTTCCAAGGAAGTTGGATCGGTGAAGCCACTAGTCAGGAGTACGAGTTCAGGTATAGAGAAAAAAATGGTCATACCGGTTGCCTCTGACAAAATATCAAATGAGTCTACAAAAGCTGAAGCATGCAGCAGCAATCAGAGACTCATCCTTAGGCTTCCTAATACTGCAAGAAGTTCTACGGGCAATTCTTTTGCTGATGTTGTGGTACCCTCTAGCAGAGATTCATCTGCAAACATTACAGACAGGAACTTGGATTCGAAAGAGATAAAGAGTAGGTTGCAGAATACTTGCACAGACACTTCCCGCATGAAGGCTTCAGCTCTGAGACACGATGATGTCGAAAAATATGTAGATTTGCCCAAACAAAGAACTGAAATGGAATGCCACTCATCAGATTCACATCTTTCATTCAGTTCAACTGAATGTTGCACTCTTAATTTTAAGAAGAGTTATCAACATCAAGAGAGCCAGGCAATAAATAATAGGACTCGAGAATCTTTGAAGCAGACTGGTGAGAAATTCAATGGATGTGGGACTGAGGATGTTAACGCTGGCATCAGTCTCCTAGCATCTATTGCTGCAGATGAAAACATGAGGTTTGAAGCAGATGCAGCTTTAGCAACATTCGAGAAAAATAAGAATTCTAAAAGCATTGAAATTCGACACCAGGATATGAAGACAAGTTGTTTGACAGATTCAGAAAATTCGCCAATGAGTGATATTACTGAAAACTCAGGGATCCAGACGTCAAGGATGTCCAGGAAAATTCTGAATATATTAGAGCTAGCTCTGAAGGAGTGCCGGAGTTGGGAATTACTGCAGCACCAATTGAAGCTGGTCTTGGTCAATCAGATGAAAGCATGAGAACAAGCGAAGGACACTGGTCAGAGCCAAACCCCTGCGAGAGGAAACTTGAGGGAAGTTCTGGCTTGCCTCTGAATGATAGAAAATCTAGTGAATCACCAAATACAGTGCCTATATCTTCAGCTCCAGGCAAATCCTCATATGAAAACAGAAACAATGAAAATGATGGTGCACCAGACTCCGCTAAAGATTGCAGTGCTCTTAGAGAGATTGGATTGGAGGACAAGAAAAATCCATCCAACCTATCCACACAATCCAAGAGCGATGCTGCTGCTACAGTGAACATTTCGTCTGCCACTGATGAAACATATGGAAAACCAGGAGGCGAGGAAAAGGCTGAAATGAAAAGCGACATGACAAGGGAGCCCGTGTACAGGCTTCCAGGTGAAGATGCACTTGAGCTTGCTATGCAGGTGGCAAAGGAAGTGGAAGAAGAGATGGAAAGCTACGATAAAGTCTCACTTGAGAAAGACAATAATTTGGAAGCAAGCACAAGTCATAAGAAGATTGTGCCGTTCACAGACCATCCCGAATCCAAAGTGGCAGATGAACACACGCCAAAATCCACCGAGTGGACGAAGGATGATGGAAAGGACGACGATGGTGATAACAAGAGCTTCAGAGGAGTGAAAGAGGATACTTTGAGTGATGCTGGTGTCAAAGAAACAGATCAGACAAAGGCTTGTCCTGTCAGAAGGCAATCCACTTTGGGCGTTGAGGGTTTGGATGCACAGCTTGTTGAACATTGTGTGCCTGATGACTTTGAAAAGGCCAGTCATACTGATGACCTCCAACATGGATCTTCCCCGTCTGCTGAATTCAAAGAATCTGCCAAAGCTGAACTATGTACTGCTGTTGAAGCACCGGGAAAGCTCAAGTTTGACTTGAATGAGGGAATCCATTTAGAAGACAGTCCACATGAAACTCCTACTGCAGTCTCACATCCCATCGCTTTTATTCCCATCACTCCGGTTGCCTCTCATCCTGTGATCTCTTCAAGGAGTTCTTTTATACCTCCTCTTCAGGGAAAAGGTGAGCTGGGTTGGAAAGGTTCTGCAGCAACAAGTGCTTTTCGTCCAGCTGAGCCACGAAAAACTCCAGAAAGGTTCCAAAATGCAATTGAGAGCACAGCCACTGATGTGCCGTCAACTTCAAGATCTACTCGGCCTTTGTTTGATTTCGATCTCAACATAGCAGATGATGACCCAGAAGAAGAATCTAGCAATCATGTGAGCCATCCTGCTCAGCATTCATCAGGTTCAAGGCTTGATTTGGATCTCAACTGTCTTGATGAGGGTGAAGAAAATGGTGCAGTTTTGGTTCCGAAGATTATAAGTAATGAGGGGCACTGCTCTTCAGGTAGAGGCAAGACTGTTAAACATGACTTTGACTTGAATACTGGGCTATGTATGGATGATGCAGTAGCAGTTGATCCTGTTGATTCCCGTACGAACTTGTGGATACCTGGCTATACAGGTTTGAAAATGCCTGGTGAAATGATCAATTTACCTCCTTGGAATCAGCCTGGCAGCACATTTCCTTCACCTGCAATGCCTACTTTTGCATCAGTTAAGCAAGAAACTCCTTTTACAGGGACTTTTACACCCGCATACTTTAATGTGGGGCAGGGGCATGGTATCCCCCAATTCCACCCTGATATGTCCAGGCCGCCAGCTGAGCTCTCATCATCTGCTTCAGCCGCAGCCCTTCCTTACCCATCTCTATCCCCGCATGCTTTTCCATATGCTGGATACCCCTTTGGATATACATCTGCTTCTTATCCAGCTTCTGCATCTTTCTTAGATTCTTCAGGATTTGCTTCATATTCTCCGTTGGCTACTCAGTTCCTGACCTCTGGTGCAATGATTCCTTCTCATCCCCGGCCTCCTTATTTGACAGGATTTGCTGAAATTGGTGCGGCCGTAAGCAGTAATGGGGTCTGTGCTAGACCCGGCTTAGATTTGAATGCAGGCCCCAGCTTTGATTTGAATTCAGGCCCAGAGCTTGCTGATGCAGATGCTCGAGAGGAGCGAACCACTGTGCGGCAGATGCCAGCTTTTGGGAATCTATTTTCTCTAGACTCGCAAATGAGACTCTTACGTCAATCAGTAGAGCCCTCTGACTCTACCAAGAAGGAATGTGAAGGAGCTTGGGAAATGTACAAAGCTGATGCAGGGCTAGAGCTCAAGAATCTAGATCCGAGAGATGAGAGAATGCCTTTGAGGCAGGCATCTATTTTTGGGAATCATTTTTCTCTGGAAGAGCCATTCAGAGTCTTCCGGCAATCTGAGGCAGCGGAATCTTTGAAGAGAAAGGAACCTGATGGAGGTTGGGATGCATACAGACCTGGACCGAAGCAACAAGCACCATGGCGATAAAAGGCTGGTTGTTTCTGTGTAGGAGTATTGTCATCCATGATGTGTGCCTGACCTGGTATGCTAAACGGTCATTTTTCTTGCGTACAAAATATTGGTTAGAATTGGTCATTCATGCTTTGATCCGGATGATAGGCTACTCAAACTTGTACATATACTCCAGAATCAAAGTAAGTAATGCCATTTTTGTTCTGTTTTTCAGGAAGAGTCCAGTGGCCTTTCTGCCCTAGGGCAGCATTGTACAGTTAATCAGACTGCAACAGAAGCAATGTAACAGCTTGTGGCACTGATAAAATCTGGACATTTGGATCTCTCCTTGTTAACTCTTCAATTTTGTTTGCTTCGGAGGCGTTGAAAATCTTTTGGATGTGACATCAATAACCAGTAATTTGGACAAAATCCCTCTGGAAAGTCTTACTGCCAGGGCTTACCCCATCTTGTCCCTGTTTTCATGTGGTGCTCTGAGCTTCACATGCCTTACAGTACTCTCTTACCTTGATCTTAACTATGAATCATTATTTAATTTGTATATGAAATTTACCTCGCAGATTGCATTTGCTATTGATGAAAATTTACAAATGTCAGCATTGTTCTATTCAAAATCGATTCACTTTTCTTTCCTTCTGAGATCATTTGGTAAAGCAAACACCGGGATTTCCCTTCACTTTTACAGAGTGAGACATGCTTTCCCATAATGAACATTATAGAATAGTGAGCTACTGATAGGAGGAAGATATGGGCTTTGTGTTAAGTTCTTCTACGAGGAAGTTGAGGAACAACAATGGCAGAGGTTTATGATACTTGTGCAAGCGAGCAGGTGTATTTTAAAACAATGGATTAGTTTTATTGCTTTCTCATGCAAATAGCCAACGTTTGTATTTACGAATAACTGGTTTTGTTGCATCACTTTTTACTTTGCTTTGGGTACTTAATAAGCATGGAGTAACCATTGAGTATTGAGTTTTATTAACTAAAAACTAAACTTCTTTTTCAATAATTCAAAACACTTGTGGTATTTTTATTATTTTTATTTAGAAACAGATTTATCAAAATTATGATTGGTGCCAGGCCCTTAAAATAAGTTTTAAATAAATAAGAGTAAAAATAAAAAAAATATTAAATACTTGTACTGTGACCGCGAGTTGGAGACCACGGCCGTACACCCTAGCGTTCCACCGTCGTTGATTTTCCTTGCGTTGGGATCCAGTGACAGATTGATGGCATTGGGATTTGTTGCACCGGTACGTGGCAGGGATTAAGTCTTCTTGCAACTTCTGGCTACTTTTAGCATAGCATCAGAGTTTGATAAAGATGAGCTATGCAAGCTTGTTCTTGCAGTTGCACGTCGCAGGCAGACACCTGAACTATGCCGTTCTCTTGGACTTGAATCAAAAATGTCAGGTTGGTTGTCTGGTGTTCTGTAATGTTAGCCACAATGGCTAGACTGGTAGAATTTTCCATCCCTTTTGGTAGATAGGTTTTTTGTTGTTTTTTCTGGCATTCAGGTCCAGCTTGGCTTTATTGAGGGACTGGTAGATTTCATCAATATACTTGACTGTGGTTGATTGAGTTTAAGCTAAATTATGATAATCCAGGTTGCAATAAACCTACCCACAATTGTTTTTTAATCCAGTCAAAAGGATTTCTAGCTTGACCGCGTTGGTTTTTTGTTATACAATTCTTAGCTTGACGGGGTTGGTTTTCTGTTATACAAGTCTTAACATTTTATGTGCAAGCCAGATACTTTGTGTCCTATTAGGTAGACATCTTTTTACGAAGTAAAAAGTTGCATATGTACTTCTGTTGATATTAATAAAGGCGCCTGAAGATGATCAGCTATAGCAAAGGGTCATATGGCCTTTCATGAGTGGGGAACTGCTTGTTTTCAAAAATTATTTGAAGCTCATACTTCCGTCATCTTTGTTGATAGAGCTGTTGCAGCTACCTGTATTTTTATTTCTTTCACAATAATATGTCTTTGGTTATTCAGATGTTCATGACATATTCAGATTAACTGAATTTCTTTTGACAATTTCATGCAGATGTTGTAGAAACCCTGGTCAATAGTGGAAGACAAATTGAGGCAGTAAACTTTGCTCATGCATTTGGGCTGACAGAGAAGTTTCCACCTGTTCCTTTGTTGAAGGAATATCTAAAGGATGCTAAGAAAGCTTCTCAGGCAAGTTTAAAAAGCGGGAATAACTCTACTGCTGCACAGGTATAATTGTATTTACGGCTATACAAAATGTCTTATTTAATGATTATTTTGCTTAGTATGGGTGGTTATATAAAAGGTTCCCTTTTACTGATATTTTCATTTGTCGCTGCAGAATGAAGCCAATACAAAAGAGCTTTCTGCCTACAGAGCTGTTATAAAGTGCATTGAGGAGCACAAACTTGAATTGCACTTCTCACCAGATCCTCTTCAAAAACGTGTAGCTCAGCTAGAGAAAGCAAAGGCTGACAGGAAAAGGTCTGCAGGAGCTGTTAAGTCTCAGCCTAAGCGTCCTCGTGCTAATGGAGGAAATGCTGGTGTATATATGTCTCCTTTAAGTGGATCCGAAAGAACTCCAGCTCTTTATGCTTCTTCGAATCCTGCCGACAGAAGCTTTTATAGATCTTTGGATAGAGTTCAATATTCTGGTGCAGCTCCAGGTGTTACGTCCTACAACTTACAGGGCCAAAGTGCGTATGACAGGTCAGCCTATGGAGCAGCCTATGGTGTTGGAAATAGGAGTCCAGTCTCACTCTCAAGGCCGTATATGTATCCATCAGATAACATGGGGCCTTCATTGTTGGGTTCTGGTTCTTACAATTCCTCTACAAATTACAATAACCATCACTTCAGCAGTGGTCTGCCTCCACCCCCTCCAGCTTATCAGTCTTCCTTTATACATTAGGTAGATAAGGTTCTTATCATCCTGTGGTAAAGCAAGTTATGATCTTATCAGTCTCTGCAATACCTTTTCTTTTGGATGTGACTGGTAGTAAGCACTTAGCTATGAAGAGCCAAGAATGCATCACAGATATTGGATGAGGTTATTTTGACTTTATATTTTGTAAAGCTAAAAGACTGGCAAAGTTCATTTGGCAGTTTTTCACCACTTTCATTGGCGTTTTCCTCTATCAAGGAATTTTATTAATTGTGTATGGTATTGAGTGCTTATCATCACTTTCCCAGGTATATACTGTAGTTTTTACAGTTCAAAGATGACATTATGCATATCCTTGTTTCCATGGCAGTTACCTGTAAGGATTCTACTTATAACTTGAACAGTAGCCTGTGGATAGTGGTAAATAGTATCTTTGGAAATGAAATAGTGGTTGGGCTCTAGCGGATACACTATAAGTCTATATGCACATTGAATCTCATTTTTCCACAAGTGGTTTCCCTTCAATGTGTTAATTCTTGTTATTAATCTACAATGTGTTATCACAACTTTTGGCAATGTTTATCAGGATCAACTGAACATCGACAATAAAAAAGGATTCGAATCCTTACCTCATGGCATTGTACAAGAAACTTCGGATCTAGAGCTCAAACCTCTTTGGATAAATTCAAGGATAAAGGTAAATGTTAAAAATCACATTGTTCATATTTTTCATGGGATTATTTGTGTTGAGTTTACTACTGAAGTACCAAAATCTCCCTATTTTAAATATAGAATTTGCTGCAATCAATTACCTTTCTACTCTAGCTGCCACTTGAGCTCTGTCTCTTTATATAAACTGTCTCACAGAGATATAATACTTTTCAAGTCAAAAAGTTCATCTGGGATGATAAGTCATAGTGTTCCACAATTGTTATGCATGTGGGATTAGTTACAACACATACTCAATAATAAATATGTACACATCATTTTGTTTCACAATTGTTAAGCACGTGGGATTATTGACTACACATACTCAAGATGCACAGACAGAGCTCAAAGGAGAGTATTTATGTGTCACAAAATCCCAACATAGGGACATGCCTTGCCCATGGTTTCTTCCCAATTCTGCGGGTTTAAAAACCCTGAAGAATAGAATAATCCAAATCTGAATTACAAAATTGAAGAGGAGGAATAGTTGAGGAATTGATCATGGTCTCTTTCTGTGAATCTGCTATGCATACAAATTGAGTATCCTTGAATGCCCATAATAGAAACCTTTCTGCAGTTAGAATTCTTTCTTTTATTGCCATTGATTTAAAAAGCTTCATTTTATGATCTTGAAGGCCAGATCAAGTTCCAAAAGAAGGCAAGATTTTCTTTTTCTTCGTGTCTCAATGAAAGCATTAGATACCCTGCTTTAACCATGTATATCCCTATGTCTAGAACAATACCCTTGTCTTGTATGTGCTCATCAAGTCTTATTTTTCTTTTCATAAATTCTTGAAACATATTATTATATATTTTTAGAAGCTGAATTGGCACGTCATCCCAGTCTCAAATATTGTTTTCCAACTTTGCCAATCCCTCCTCCCTTGAATTATATAGTTTACATAAAGTATTTGACTCTGGAGTCTAAACATATTCCTCTGACAGAACCAATCTTGAATATTTTTCAGATTGATCAGTTCACCCTTTCGGGGGCTTTCCTATAACTAATTATCTCCATATATCTGCTCCATCTCCTTTGTTGAAGGGCTTTAAGAATATTTTCCCAAATTATTGAATGGGTTGATTCCCTTCTATTGGTTGGGCAGTGGCTTAGTCGCGCAGACAATGCACCACCATGCAAACAGCCCAGGTTCAAACTGCAGTGGGTGTAGAGCCCTTTGTGTGTTTGTGTGTCTAAGGGAAGGTGTTTGAACCTTAACACATCCAACAAGCCAAATTGCTTTAAATGGATGTCAATGGATACTTTATTCTCATTGTTTATTGAATACAATTTGTACCATTTCTATATTGTCCAATGCCCCAACTATCTCTTCTAAGAAAGATTTGTTTATGACAGACATGGATCTCACTTCCCAACTTCCTCTAGCTTTGAATATACAACTTTAGCCCACTTAATAAGGGGCACATGTTTTTGTCTCAATTTATCTCTCTACAAAGAAAATCCTCAGAAGAACAGAAGGGGCTGAAAGGAAGTAAACATTGAAGATTGATTTGAAAATTAAGGAAACCTAGCTATAAAGGGTATGTCCTAGGTTTAGTCTAGGCACATTCAAAGTGTCAAAATATGAGCTTAGGAGTTCCCAAAATATAATTTACAATCAGCAAAGATAGGTAATCATGTAGGTTATCCTAGCAGAGAAGTGTTAATTAGGTCTTGTGCTAGGTGAAGAGGAGCTCAAATGATAGGGCTTGGTCTTGAGATTGAGAATAGGTATGAGCCGAGGATAAGATAGGTAGATTGAGCTCTGTTTTAGAGGGTTCAGGGACTTTCCTAGGGCTTAAGCTTGAGTTCTGGACGGTATGTAGGTTAGGACAAACATTCGTGGATAGGTTAGGTACTGTTAGGGCTTAGGTAGGATGAAGGGAGAGAATATAGGGTATGTCCTAGGTATCGAGTAGGTGTAGAAGAGGTATGCAAGAAATATGATAACTCCAATAGAAGAGCTATCTCATTGGAGTTTTGCAATGTGTCCATAATAGTTGCACCTCCAACATCTCATTGAATAACTGGACCTTCTTGAACTTCTTCTACCATGACTCTTGCACTCCAATGCTTTATGACCAAACTCATAACAAGAAAAACAATATTGGTTTAAAGCAATTTTGAGATAAGGGAAAGATAGCTGGTGTACTCTGGTTATCAAAACTTTATTGTAGTATGGTGAGAGAAATAAAGAAAACAACCCATCAAACATAGAGCACCTATATAGGAGGTTACTTTTTTCGTAATTCTTTTGTTGGTGTAGTTTAAGCATGATTTCAGAGCTATGTGAAGTTCACCACCTTTCGTAGCTAGTGTGGACTCGAACCATATTTCTTTATGTGGGGTATCTATTATGACACACTCTCGCAAGAGATGAGTGCATGTATGTATACATTATAATTTTTGGATAACCAATGGAAGTTGTCATACAATTTATATAGGCTCCACCATCATAATCAAATTGTGCATGATCTCCCAATGTAAAATGATTAAAAGTGACAGAATTTGGTGTAGGGTATTGGTATTGGTATACATAAAGCTCATATCTTGTACACTAGTTGGATAGGGAAGAGTGGATTATTGTTGTGTCAAGCTCTAACAAATATGCCAAGGACGGGGAGAGGTTTAGGCCATCAGCCATATGCAAGCTCTTGGGAGTTCTAGCCTTGCTTTTCAGATTGACGAATGGTGGTTTTCCCCCAGTCTTTAAAATAATGATTGTACCTGTTTATGTTGTACTGTTCCTTTGCTAAATTATGTTGTACCTGTTTACAACTTCCTTTCAAGTATTGATACATATTTTCTACCTCTGATCTTCAAGCTTCCTAATCATCTCCAATCTTCTGGAAACACTTGTCACAATGGTAACTTCAATCATGACTCCTAACCCTATCAAGAAAGATGCCATATATCCTCCATTATGCTTGGTAGTCAATTCTGCATTTTAAATTTTGGATGATTTGCAATATGTGCTCAGTTTTTCATGCTTGTTATCATTTTATGTTGTCAAGAGTAGTTTAAATCTTTTAGTAATTTACTCTGTTTCATTTCAGTTTATGCAGTCAAGCTGGCCCATTATGTCTCTGAGTTCATTGTTCATCTCTTGGGTGCCTAATGAACTGAAGAATCATTTTGAAACACTTCTAGAATGTGCAAGATTCGAGAAGCAATTGGTGCATAGTGCTTGTCAAGTTCTGTGGGACTTTGGGAAGCAGTTAGAGGGGGATTCAGGGTTGTTTGTTGATGGGAGTCCACCAAATCTTACGAGATATGTTGTGAATTATCTCAAATTTATGATCACTGAATATGGGGAAAATATGGCAGAGGTCTGGAAGATGGAGAACAACACAAGCATTGCAGAGGCTGTTAGTCATGTGATGGATTCCTTGGAGCTGAGTTTGGAGACCAGAGCCAAGGGATACAATGCCTCTCGATTAGCACACATATTCCTGATGAATAATTATTGGTATATATTCAAGAGAGCCAGAGACAACAAGCTAGGGAGTCTGTTGGATGAGGCATGGCTAAAGCAGAGGAGGAGATTGGTTGACCAACATGTTTTGGCTTATGAAAAGGATGTATGGGTGCCCCTGTTGAAGCATTTGAACAGAGATGGGCTGGATGTGTCCAGTGGTGGAAAAGGAAGAGCTAGGGATTTGTTTAAGCAGAGAATTTGCTCATTCAATTCTTCATTTGAGAAGATATATGAAGAGCACAAGAATTGGGTGATTTCTGATGAAGAGCTCAGAGAGGGCACCTTTGTGAAAATCGTGCAAGCTGTGATTCCTGCTTACAGGAGCTACACTAAAAGCTTCAGCAATTTGTTGGATTAGTCTACGAATCTAAACAAGCATTTAAGATACAATCCGGAGTAGCTCGAGTTTATGTTAATAGATATGTTTACTCAGAGATCAAGTAGGACTGGCTTGTCCAACTGAAATAAAAGAGATATTCCAGGCAGACAAGGTCAAGACTCAAACAACACAACTCCATGTTTATTAGGCACCAACATTCTTTTCAGTTACTTGGGAGGTTCAGGCTAACTACTTACAAATTTTCGATCATCACAATCAATTTATCAAATTACAAGCTTTTAGTTCCAGGTATGTGAGTGCTTGAGAAATCAATATTTAGAGGTTACATTTGGTACAAAGCATGTAATATTCTATGCATTTTTGGTCCTTTTGAGGCCCTAAATTATTGTGCTTTGATAATTCAGCTATGTCTTCCTTCTTACCGATTTATTTGTTGGATACAAGTATAGAAGAGAATCTATTGAAAAAACACTCATTTCAAAGTCAAGGTCATGTCACAATGACTGCAAGAAAACCCCATCTCTCTATCTTGCTCAGATAAATAAATTTGGAGACATTAAACGGGTGACTGTAAAAAGATTTCATGGGGATTTCTCCAAGAGCTTTACAACCATTTGGGTACTGTATAACAAATCATCCAATCTACTCAGAGAGCCTACTATGAGGCAATGTACTGTATAAGAAATTGAATCCATGTAGAGCTTATGCGAGAGGACTCTGGATCCAAATACTAAGGTTCTACCATTGTCGTAAAACCTTTAATGAAGAGTTTTTCTTTCTTTGTTCACTTTGGGTAACAGTGACATAAATGTAAGATAATGCCCTTTCAAGTTTCTACTGCTCTCATCGGCAAAAATGGGCACGTAAATCTTTTATTTTGAAGTGGCTCAATTGTAGGTCCATGCCATATCCTCACTATGGCTTGAGAGGTCCAGGGCCATGCATTACCACTTGTGGGCTGAATGTTTTTTTTAACATGAGAAGCCACTGTATTCTCTCTTTTCTTTATAGAAAGGATTTGTAATATTCTTTTGTTTGACTGGAAGAATAATTGTCATAACACACAAAAACAATCCCAAGTCTAAAGGCCAACGAATGTTGCACTACATAAATACCCCTAAAAAGCCATACCACCTTTGGGGAATAAATTCA
>Ga0213499_10000033_pt1 | contig 15183 bp, 11 predicted proteins | sample Redfir_Yose_1_Me_FD_150980 | JGI IMG/M metagenome (GOLD analysis project Ga0213499, IMG submission 150980) | Leaf-associated microbial communities from Abies magnifica in Yosemite National Park, California, United States - Redfir_Yose_1 | ecosystem: Host-associated > Plants > Phyllosphere >...
CATTACCCACCCCCTTCCTCTACATTGCACCCCCTCTTCCTCTCCCCCTTCGTCCTTTGAAAACTACCATGTCTTAAAATACAATACAATGTTTTACGATTTTTTTTTCCTTCTTCCTTTGAAAACTACCATGTCTTAAAATACAATACATTGTTATTGAAATTTACATGAAGGAAGTAGTCATAATGCATGAGATTCCAAAAGAAACTGTTTTGGATTGAGATTCCAAATTCACTTCGAATTTTTGGAATGGATTCTTTAAGGAGTTTGGAACCAAATTAAATTTCAGCACAACCTATCAAACTCGGAAAGAGGGCCAGACAGAAAGAGTAAACCAGTTTATAGAAGATAAGTTGAGGATGTATGTAATGGACTAGCCATCCAAGTGAAAAACTTATTTGTACCTAGTAGAATTCGCTTATAACAATGGGTATTAGGCTTTGCAGAAGATGATCCCATTCAAAGCCTTATATGGCAGAAGATGTAATGTTACAGTAAATTGCGACATGATAGTGGACATGTTAATTATTGGACTTCAAATGATCAAGGATATATAAGAGCTGCTCGGTAGAATCGAACATAATTTAAAGGCGGCATATCACATGCATAAAATTTATGCAAACAAAGGGAGCTTACCTCAAGAGTACCAAGTAAGGGATCATGTATTCATGAATGTTAGAGCCAAGAAAATCACATTGAGTTTGTGCAGTTGCAAGAAGTTGGTAGCCATGTTCCGTGGTAGGACCGAAGGGAGAATTCCAGGTATGAACTAGTTTCATATTGGACGAGAGAGTCAAGATGCTCAGGAACGGGGCCATAGGGAAGGTAAAGGTGCAATGGACCCATCACAACCATGAAGAAGAGACCTAGGATGTGTAGAATGAAATGTGGAAATAATAAGCAGATCTATTTTGAAAATTTTGTATGTAAATAAAGTTTTGAACAACTGTATTAAAACTAAAAGGAACATAGAGGACGATGTTAATCTAAGGGGGGGGGATGTAAAACCCCTAGCTTAAGCCCCTTGTTCTATTCTACTGATGTGGCCAAGGTGGCTTATTGAAGGTGGCACGTGGTGCCTGGACCTCATTCAACAAAAGTGAAGACTTTGATCATGGAGTTAAGTATTCAGGCATTCATGCATTCATCCCTGAGAAATTGAGTAGCGGAGAGGAGAGAAGGAGAACATGGAGAGAGTTTGTGAGAGCAAGCCATCATTGGGTAAATATGATTGTACTGTGTAATACAAAGAATAATACTATTATTCCTATTATTTGGAAGCACTAGAAAACAGTGGTCAATCCTGAGCTACTGTTTAGTTGAGAAAGGAAACCATTGTTTTGTTTTGTCTAGGCTACAGTAGGATTAGTATCAAATATGTGTAATTTTGGAAGTTAAATCATAGATGGTTGCATAAGGGGGAAGGTTACCCAAAACCTAATTTTGATGTGTGAGTGTTTCCCTCTCATGGTTTCATAGTCTCAACTCATGTGTGGTAGCCATGCTAAGCGATTTATGAGAAAGGTGGCCTATAGTTGGGAGGAGCTTGCCTCACCGTAAGCCAATTGTTTTGATAGAACCAAGCTCATATGAGAATTTATAAATATTGTGTGTTATATTATTTCGAGTTTACATATTATGAAATGCAATGGTTTATTTTTGCATGGGTATATAATATGGAAATACATGTAGGGAATAGTATAATGATATACATGTAATTTTTGTATTATTGCATGAGTACATGAATTGTAAGGAAAGGGAGTTATGATTTTTCATTTAACTATTACTTATGTTAAAGGTAAGACAATTGTATAAGCACCATTCTTTTAGCATGAATGTTTTGCATGATTGTATATTTAATGAGTTTTACCATTGTTAAAACTAAGGGAATACATTAAGGTAACCCACACATCCATAGCCTTTGGGCTGAAAATGTGGAATCTGTCCCAGTGGATAATCTCCTGAATGAAAGCATGGTTATAGTGTATTTGGCTAAATAATGGGGCGACAAACTAGGAATTTAATGAAGTAGGAAGGTTGACAGGGCAGTTACCATGTTATCCATTTAGCCAAGGAGGAAGAGAATGAAAATATAATTAACATGGTAAAGTATTTTGGGTGAAATAGTTAATATGCGGTTTCCTGACCGATATTTTCTTCAACATTTCTTTTACTAACTGTGGCCCGCCTTCATCATCAATGCACTCAATAATTTTATCATAACAATCAAGCTTATCTCGATTTACTTCTAACCACTCCATACCGAAGAGAACATCATATGAACCCAACGATAGGACATTTAGGTTTTCTTGGCTTGATGGTCTACCTGACGATTATCTAGGGCTGCATATAATCTGTGGTTCACTCATGCCATATCTCCCTCAATAACATGTCCTTCTATGTTATGCAATTTCTTTGGGTTGGTGGTTTAGTTGGATTATTTCCACCTTGACCCTAATCTCTATGTTGGTCATTCTTAGACCGATTCATGTAATGAGAATACTATAATATTTCATTTTTTTGTTGGTCATACCTCCCGCTAGACCTCTTTCCTCGAGTGATGCTCCTCAGACCGATTCTTATTTTTCTCATAGCAGTTCCTAGCTTTGCGAATTGCATCATCGAAGATTTTGGCACCATAAATTTGATTTTATCTTTGTACCTGTCATATAGTCTACTTAGAAAGCATTGTATCTTTACCTATTCCTCTGGGATGTAATCCACTTACGGAAGCAATTCTTGGAACTTGTTCACATATTCCTCTATGTTCATTTTTCCTTACTTTAGCGCATGAAATTCTTTCCTCTTACTGTCAAAGTACCTTTCTAAGAGGTACTTCTTCTTGAAGTACTTTTCAAACTTATTCCAATCAACCTTTCTTTCGTTGAGGCCCTTCATCTGCTAGAGATTCTCCCACCAAATGGAAGCTCTTCCATTTAAGTTAAAGATGACATTTTTTGTCTTTTCATTTTTAGTATACTCATGGATAAAGAAGTATTTATTGATACCAAGAAGCAGGCTTCAACCTCCTATCCTATATTTCCTTATCCATCAAAAGTAGGTGGCTTCACCCTTCTAAATTCTCCATATGGATGATCCCTATGATCTACCTTCTTCTTCTAGTTCTTCTAGCCAAATTACCTAAACTATCTGATGAGTAATCTGATCCACTCAACATAATTCCTGAGGTATCTTATGGATATGTTCTTGCTTCTCTCCTATGTAAATGTGAACCCCTTCTTGGGCTTCGAGATATTCCTCTAGAGTGACTACTTCCACCCCTTTTCCCCTTACTGCCATTTTTCTGAATGGAACCAAGGTTAAATTTCTGCTCCAAGTCTATAAGGCTCTACAGTATGGCAACATTTATATTATGTTGTTCTTCCTGTGCTTTACTAAACATTTGATTGAAACTTCTCATTGTTTCAAGCACTTCTAGAGGTGTGGCTTGTGTCATTCTAGGGGTGGCACGTTTCCTCCTATCACTCGATTATGTATTTTTAACATCACTTTGTACATCCTCCCCTATGGCATATGCATCACATTCAGGTGAATCTTGTGTGTCATTTATGATGGCCATATTACTAGCATTCTCGCAATTAAAAGGAACATAAATTTATTTTTTCAACTTCTTTCTGGGTATCTCAACACATCACGCTCGAATGTCACAACCTAGCTCAGATAGAGCATTGCTTTCTGAATTATGTAGCCAATTAAGGCTCGAGAGTTGAACTCTTCTTTGATACCACTTTGTAACGTCCCCAACCACCACAGTGCCCTCAGATGGTGGGGGAACACAATTTTCCTCTAATCTTAACTCCAATTATACACCTTAACTCTTTGATTTGTTTCCAACACCACTCTATCACTGCTCTGGAGGGATTAGCATGAAGAACTCGTGACCGCCAGAGCTTCCAAAATGCACACTAACACTAACAAAACATACAAAAGGCCTGCCAAGTATATGCAAATGCACCCTAGCATCCAAAAACATGGATTTTTATGCACACCAAGAACATGTGAATGCACGCAGTAGCCAGTTCCAGGCCACAGTATGCTCGCTTAGGCATATGCATGCATACTAACACTTAACATGATGAGGGATATGCCTAATCAAGGCATTTAAAGGGTTCCTTTTCGAATTCATATCAATCTAACATGCATAAAAATCATTAAACCATTCATTCATCACAACATATGAAATTCATAACAATAAACTAATAATGGAATTAATAACAAAAAATTCATAATTGAATACCTATATTTATTAAAAATGCTCCAATGCAATTGGCTACGCAAGGAAAACGTTCCATCCAACGATAGGAACTTTGTCCAACATATACCCTTTCTGCTAAGAGACCACCCTCGAGTTGGGCACAATGTTGATAAGAAATGAACCTACTGCTCACGCATAGCCGAGGGAAGAACACAACCTGCCCATCATAGACATGACACTCAACCTAAAGTCGTCCACTACTGGTTAACACAATGTTCAAGTAGCACAAAGCAAGATTGCTAACTAGTGAGCTCAACCTCAGTGCTAAGGCCCCACTAACAGACTCGACTAGCTTGGGGTCAATACTACCCACCTTGCCACGCACTAAGAAGGCACCCCTTCTCTGCTCCATAGTTCTTCAGGCGTCACCTTCCTCCAGCATGATATTATGTGTGTGCATAGAATGGCCACCCAAATCCCGAGTCATATGTTACATGAGGTTTTAACCTTCACTAGGATTCATACAAAGTTCCTTCAACCCTGTCTACTCTTGCCTCTATTTGAAAACCACGGGAAAAATGCAGACCAAATTTTAGCGTGATTCAAAACTCTAGACTTTGTATCCACCGTATTTCACTTCTTACTGTATACACTGACTCGACCAGGGACTGATCATAACAATATGTTGTTGCAAGTGACTTTATAATGAGGTATAAATGTCTGGGTAACAACATGACATAGGCGAGAGCAGAATTAACAGAATCTTTGCCAGAAATTGGTACCCAAGACACACATTTTTCTTAGGATGCACACACGTGATGGTCAATTCAATTTTCCAGGAATTCATCTACAGGGAATCATGTAAAGGAATATGCACATACCCAACTTGATTTGTTCGATATAACTCACGGGTCCGGATATTCGAGAAACGATACAGGACAACGATGGAGATACTTGATTACACAACACTTCCTGCCATGGAATCATTCTATCTCTTCCTCTATACTTTCAATGAACCTTTCCCTTAACCCGCCTGGTTCAATCATGGAATGGATCATTACTCATCCTCTGACCCACATCTCTCTCTAAGCCATCCTTCAGACACGAATCCCTCCCCCAAAGAGGTGGCTTGACCACATCCCCAAAATTGACACTTGGCTTTTGACATCAAAACTCCTATAGTTGGGCTTCCCATCCCGTGAACAACGTGGCCCCATCTCTTTTACATTGCTTGCAAAGGTAGCGTGAAATTTTTGTATTCATAACTTTATATATCCTTTAAAATTTTGGCAGTGCTCACTCAACACACAATCTTATTCTTATTCCTTTCTTGTTGGAAATAAAAAGTAGATTGATGTTGGGGCCTTGGCCTTGAGCTCCTTACCATGATCTTTACAATTACAATATTCTATTGTTTACATCTCATTATATCAAGGGTTCCAAAATGCGGTATTATAGTTCCCTAGATATTGAAAATATTTCCTTTTTTCACTACCATTGAAGCCTATTTTTTTCCTTATCTTTTTTTAATTTTCCTTTTTTTTTTAGAGAAAAACATACATTTGATATTTTAAGTAGAAACCAAAATATATGTATTAAGGTGCTTCTGTGGAACTCTCATAAGACTTATGTCTCTTAATTTGCCACTGAAGCAATTCTAAATATATATTGTCTTCCATTAATTCATGGCATTAAATGCAACTTTCTATATAGATGTATAATTTTGCATATACTGAAGTTTTATCTTTAAATCTTCAAATTCTCAACGAATTGAAAAGTGGAATAACTTTGGTTGGGAGAGATGCCCCCTTAGCTTCCTTGACAATACACAACATACCCTCCCACAAATTTAAGATGGCTTCTTTAGAAAGTCGATTTTCTTTCTTGTTTAGTTCTCTATACATGTGTTGAAAGGAAACAATTGCAAATTGAGCCCTTACCTCTTTGATTATGTCATGACCAAAACCAATAATAAATTTTCTAGCTTATAATTTTTATTTCTTACTCAATAATGAGTTTGTGATGATCCAATATCTACAAAATAGTAAGGTCTCTTTCTAAAGAAATTTTTAACATCGCCCATAGAGCATATACTTTTTCTCTATTATTTGTACATTTTCCAACAATAATGTTGAAGGACATATTGTTCTTTTCGTTTAAGAAAATAATGCCTCATGACCCACATACACTATGTGTCCCTTCACAAACTCGATAGAAATAACCCAAGGCCTTTGATTTATCAATATCAAGATATTTCATAATTCTTGACATCTTCACAATTTTCCATTTCCGAATTCCTCCATAAATAGAAATAAACCAAGGCTTGTTATTTACCAATATCAAGATATTTCATAATTATTGACATCTTCACCATTTTTTATTTCCAAATTCCTTCATAAACTTTTCTAATCCAATGGCTTATTTATATAGAAAAATATCCATATTTTGAAACATGGTTTCATTTTGGTTAACCATAAAACCTATTCAATAATACAGAACAATTATTAATGATATAACTTTATTTTTGTGTGATTCTTCATAGCATTGAAGAATAATTCCCCTCCCATTTACCTTTTTCAAGTGTTAATTTCACTATATCATTCCATATTAATTATATTGTTTAATCCTCCTTATATTGTATTCCAAGTATATTTTTTACATTTTTACATTGTAATCTCTTCCCTTGAGGTTTTGAAAAAGGAATTGAATAAGCTATAATAACAAATGCACCCATGGACAAAAGTGTTATTTATGAACCTGAGTGGTTTAGAATGTTTATTACTTAATTTAGATTTTTATCCAACACATTTCCATAAATTTGAGATCAAGACCATAATTGGCATCATTATCAAACACCACTTGTTTTTGCAAAAGTGAAATGAGAAAAACATTTACCAAAGGGACAAACACCCTTTTTAAGTTAATTATATTTTTACCACTTTGAATTTATATTTACTTCTTTTACCATGATTAATTTATATTTGTCTTTTTTTTCATGTTCAATTTATATTTGTATTTTATTACCATGTTTAATTTATGTTTGTGCCTTTTTTACCAAGTTAAATTTATATTTATAATTTATAATAATATGAATATTAAGTAATTGAGCACTACATCATACTAGTTCTCTACAATAAATTGAGATAGCCATAGCTAATACATCATCTACCATTTGGTGATGTAAGGGAGTGTAGACACAATATTAAGTTATAAGCATGTAAAAATACTTTCTAAATTTTGTTTAACTCTATAAATCTCAAAAGTTGTTCCCAAAAAATCATTCCAAGAAGTACAATCTAATGGTTAACAAAAGACAATATTTTTTAACAGCACATGGATAACGGAAAATATTTATTAAATTACTTATATATTTATTTCCCCCCAAATCCTCCTATTTTACTATCCTAATAAGTGGACAAATCCACCTCTTTTTTATTGGAAATTCTCCTCAAATCATGTAAGATTAATGAAAATTTTGATCACAAAACTTTGGTCTACAAAATATGGATGGATTTTAAATAGGAATTAAAAAAAAAAAAAAAGATAAATCCAAAACTTGAATTTGTCATTTATAATTTATTGTCTACTTTAATATGGAGCCTACTTATTCTACGTTTCAGATTTTTAGTGGGTGTAGTCTAAATATTCTATGTTTTGGACCTTTCCTATTTGTTTTTTTCATATTCATGTAGAAAATCTTCAAAAAATCATAGAATCACATATATTAGCTCTCAAAATTGCATAATCTATTTATGCATTCAGAAACACAATTTAAACACATTAAAATTTGGATTTTACCGAGTTTTTCCAACCCAAATTATGCAATTTCCACAATTAATATATATGCCATTCTAAGACATTTTGAAGATTTTCAACTAGTTTCAGGAAGAAAATATGTAGGGAAGCATTAAAAGGTTATTACTAAAAAGAGTGTCCGACTTTAATTACATGGACAATGGTTCACAAAAGATGGTCACATGAAAAACATTAAAACAATATTATTAAGAAGAGTGTTCTACTTTAATTACATGGACAACGGCAAGAAGAGTGTTCTACTTTAATTATTATGGATCATTTTTTTCAGGTAAATTATTTGAATCACAACTAATAATAGAAGATTATAAGTTTGAGAGGACCAATCTCAATAATCAGTTAATAAAACTAGCAAAAATATAAAAACTAACTTGTCAAAAACCTAAAAAAAATGATCAGGCTACTATTAAGAATTAGCGAGCTAGACTACTGTTGAGAAGAATCAGCTAGATAGTAGAATACTATTCTTAGTAAAACCACTATTAAGAAGAATCTGCCAGCTGGACTACTGTTAAGAAGAAAAGTGGAATAACTTTGGTTGGGAGAGATGCCCCCTCAGTTTCCTTGACAATACACAATATACCCTCCAACAAATTTAAGATGGCTTCTTTAGAAAGCCAAATTTCTTTCTTGTTTAGTTCTCTATATATGTGTTGAAAGGAAACAATTGCAAATTGATCCCTAGGTGATTCCATGAAGGTGGGAACACTTTTTGGCCAAACTTGGCGATGAAAACCTGATATTTTACTCATGTGCTAGATAGAAGCCCTCGAAATGCATATATGCCATGTGAATTTCGATTTGCAGTAAAAATATCGATTGTAGAATATTATGTTTGCTTCCCAATGATATTTTTTAAAAATATTCTTATGTCATTTAATGTGTGAAATTTCACATTTAATAAACTGCGTGACCTTAAAAATTTGAAGAAGCTAATAAGTGGCTCATGTCCGTGCGCAATAATTCAATCTTAAATTAATAATTTAAAAAATATATATATGAGCATGATCTACACAAAATTTACTATGGTCTACATATTTTTTTGTTAATTTATTTCGGAATATAAAATTATTTATTAGTTTTCGAAAGTGATCACATACGATTTCAGTGTCATTTTATACACATGTTTGTCCGTGCAAGTTATTTTTTCACTGTTTTCATAAATTGAAAACCAAAGATACCATTTTGAATAGGACGCATCGATGTGTGGGGTATTCATTTTTAAGAAATTTTTGGATGTGTATTTTTTACCCTACGAATTTTTCTTTGAGTTGCTTTGAAGTTGCTGTGAGGGTTTTCTAAGTGTAAGTTTTAGAAGGAATTAAAAGAAAAAACCCATATCAATGCCAAAACGCATGCATGATACCTCAATGGATAGAGGATTCAGTGGTGAATCTATCGGTATGAAGTCCGCTCCTTTATGTGCCATGAATGGCAGGGTTTACACGCCTGCAAGGCACAAAGAAATATTGATTTGCCTGAAAGAGGGCTAAACTTTGTTTTTCAGGCCCTCGATCGAGGTATTCAAATCCCTCGATCGAGGTTTTAAGAAGACCTCGATCGAGGGCTTATTAGACCCTCGATCAAGGGATTGGCTTATTAGACCCTCGATCGAGGGTTTAATAAACCCTTGATTGAGGGCTTATCAAACCCTTGATCGAGCTATAGGCATTAATGGGTTTAACAAAAGCTCGATCAAGGGCTTAACCAAAGCTCGATCGAGGGCTTAAAAGCTCGATCTAGCGTTTAAAAAAAGCTCGATCCAAGGTTTTAAAAAATCTCGATCTAGCTTTTGTTAAGCCCTCGATCGAGGTTTTAAACCTCGACCGAGGGCTTAAAAATTGCTCGATCGAGGGTCGTTTTTGTGTTTTTTGCAAAGGCACCTTGCCAAAAAGTGTAACCCACCTCCATGGATGCACCCCCCTTACCTCTTTGATTATTTCCATGACCAAAACCAATAATAAATTGTCTAGCTTATAATTTATTTTTTCTTACTCAATAACAAGTTTGTGATTATCCAATATCTACAAGATAGTAAGGTCTCTTTCTAAAGAAATTTTTAACATCGCCCATAGAGCATATACTTTTTCTCTATTATTTGTACATTTTCCAACAATAATGTTGAAGGACATATTGTTCTTTTTGTTTAAGAAAATAATGCCTCATGACCCACATACACTATGTGCCCCTTCACAAACTCGATAGAAATAACCCAAGGCCTTTGATTTATCAATATCAAGATATTTCATAATTCTTGACATCTTCACCATTTTTCATTTCCAAATTCCTCCATAAACAAAAATAACCCAAGGCCTTTGATTTACAATATCAAGATATTTCATAACTATTGACATCTTCACCATTTTTTATTTCCAAATTCCGTCATAAACTTTTCTAATCCAATGGCTAATTTATATAGAAAAATCTCCATATTTTGAAACATAATTTCATTTTGGTTAACCGTAAAACCTATGCAATAATACAAAACAATTATTAATGATATGAAAAGTTACTTTATTTTTGTGTCATTCTTGATAGCATTGAAGAATAATTCCCCTTCCATTTACCTTTTTCAATTGTTAATTTCGCTATATCATTCCATACTACTTATATTGTTTAATCTTCCTTATATTGTATTCCAAGTATATTTTTTACATTTTTACATTGTAATCTTTTCCCTTGAGGTTTTGAAAAAGGAATTGAATAAGCTATAATAACAAATGCACCCATGGACCAAAGTGTTATTTATGAACCTGAGTGGTTTAGAATGTTTATTACTTAATTTAGATTTGTATCCAACACATTTCCATCAAATTGAGATCAAGACCATAATTGGCATCATTATCGGACACCACTTGTTGTTGCAAGAGTGAAAGGAGAAAACCATTTACCTAAGGGACAACCTTTATGTGCAAACACCCATTTTTAGCTAACTATATTTTACCAAGTTGAATTTATATTTACTTCTTTTACCATGTTTAAAATTTATATTTGTCTTTTTTACCATGTTCAATTTATAAATTTGTATTTTATTACCATCTTTAATTTATGTTTGTGCCTTTTTTACCAAGTTCAATTTATATTTATAATGTATAATAATATGAATATTAAGTATTTGAGCACTAAATCACACTTCTACATTGTACAAATTGAGATAGCTATAGCTAATTTACATGTCATCTACCATTTGGTGATGTAAGGGAGTGTAGACACAATAATACTATAAGCATGTTAAAATACTTTCTAAATTTTGTTTAACTATATAAATCTCAAAAGTTGTTCCCAAAAAATCATTCCAAGAAGTACAATATAATGGTTAAAAGAAGACATAGTATTTTTTAATAGCATATGGATAATTGGAAATATTTATTATTACTTATATATTAATGGATCTTATCACTACAAATTTAGGTATAAACCATTTTATTAGTGATACATAAAGTAACCAATAAAGTTACGGTTTTTTTTATTGGAAATTCTCCCAAAATCATGTAAGATTATTTAAAATTTTGATCACAAAACTCTGGTCTACAAAATATGGATGGATTTTAAAGAGCAATTAAAATAAATAAATAAATAGATAATTCCATAACTTGAATTTGTCATTTATAATTTATTGTCTACTTTAATATGGAGCCTATTTATTCTATGTTTTGGACCTTTCCTATTTGTTTGGAAAGTGGAAAACCTGGAACAAATAGGCAACTCCAATTTATTTTGGTAAAATCCAATTTTGAGAGTGTTTAAATTGTATTTTTGAATGCATAAATAGATTGAGCAGGGTGAAATACCTCAAGGCATCCAAATTAGGCAATTTCCACAATTAATATATGTCATTCTAAGACTTTTTGAAGATTTTCAACTAGTTTGAGGAAGATAATATGTAGGAAAGCATTAAAAAGTTATTATTAAAAAGAGTGTCTAGCTTTAATTATATAGACAATGGCTCACAAAAGATGGTCAAATGAAAAACATTAAAACACTGTTACTAAGAAGAACACTATTATTAAGAAGAGTGTTCTGCTTTAATTACATGGACAATGGCAAAAAAATTGTTCTACTTTAATTATTATGGATCATTTTTAGGTAAATTATTTGAATCACATCTGATAATAGCAGATTGTAAAATGGAGAGGACCAATCTTAATAACAATAATCAGTTAAAAAAGCTACCAAAATTATAAAAAATAATTTTCCAAAAACCACCCAAAACCTTAAAAAAAAGAAAATACTGGGACTACTGTTTTATAATACTATTCTTAATAAAACCACTATTAAGAAGAATCGGCCAGCTGGACTACTGTTAAGAACTTCTATTCTTAATAAAACCATGACATTTATTAGGAGTAGCTGTAATTTATTATTTTAATGCAGATGTAAGCTATAAATAAAACCATTGAGTACCGTATACACATTGAAAGATTTGTGTATATTCTGGGGTGAAACTGCTTCTACCTAAACATGCAAGCAAAAATGAGGAAACATGGTTTGGTTTTCCTGGTATTCATCCTCCATTGCCTGCTATTGCTACCCCATGCAAAAGGCGTTCATGAGAGTCTGAAGATGGAGATGAAGATGATCCATAAGCAGCTGTCAAGCAGGCATGAGATGATACAAGCGCTTATACGTGTGGACTCCATGAGAGCAAGCTCCTGGCAGTACAAAAATACTTCGTATCATCACAGGAGGCTTGGAGCTTCAAACTTTGAAATGCCAATAGCCTCTGGTGCACTAGACATGGGAGCGGCTCTTTATTTCGTGGAGGTGAACGTGGGAACCCCTCCTCAGAAACTTCTCATGGTTCCAGACACAGGCAGCGATCTTGTCTGGGTGAACTGCAATCCCAAAATCCGATCGGCAACCACAAAACCCCTTCCTACATTCAGTCCTAGCAACTCCTCATCTTTATCATATGTCGCTTGTCAATCCAGAGATTGCAGGGCCGTTTCTCTAACCCCATCCATAGCATGTTATGGTTCCCAGAAGGCCTGCAAATACACCCAGGGTTACCTGGATGGAACCACCACCAGCGGCCCTTATATGCGGGAAACAATAACCTTGAAGCCCAGCAACGGTAAAGCTAACCCATTGAAGGCAAAAAGCTTATTGATGGGATGCGGAATGGAGAACCAGCCTGCCCAGTCCCCGGTGAGCTCTGCAGGCGTGCTGGGGTTGGGTCAAGATTTCACTTCATTTGCTCAACAAACTGTTAGTTTATACGGAGGCAAGTTTTCTTTCTGCTTAAGAGACTATCTGGAACCAGCCACTGTGAAAAACTCTCTGGTTTTCGGAAATATCCTCCAACAATCCTCCAAGTTTTTAAAGAAGCACGTTCAATATACTCCTATTGTGAAAGGAGGGACATCGAATTATTATGTTGGAATTGAAGGAATCACCATGAATGGAAAGAGGCTTCCTATATCCAGCAATGCTTGGAAGATAGATATGAATTCTGGTAAGGGAGGGACAATTATAGATTCTGGGACTTCTCTTACGTTTTTCACTAATGAGGCTTATGGTGTAATCATGAAGGCCCTCAGTGCCGCCATTACATATACCAGGGCTACAACAAAAGACCCCGCGCAGTTTGACCTCTGCTTCAATACTTCCGGAGTTAAGAAATTGGAATTGCCAACATTTTCAATCGTTTTCGGTGGGGGAAAAGAATTTAGTCCGCCTTCTCAGAACTATGTTTTACATGTGGAGGAAGGAGTGGGATGCGTAGGGTTCAAGTCCATCTCTCCCGGGTCCGGGTCCCCAAATATTATTGGGAATCTTTTGCAGCAAAATTTCTTCTTTCAGTACGATGTGCAGACATCTGTTCTTGGATTTGCTCCTGCTGACTGTGCAGTTCATAATTGATGTGATTGTTCTTCAGGTTTGTACGTGGAGGAATTTTGTGATGTGATTGTAGTTCAAGTTTGTACGCGGAGGAATTGTATTTTCGCATTTTCTAAATGTTGCTTTCAAATAATATATTTTAAATAATTATTATGATGTGTAGTATCAATTTAAAACCGCATTTGTATAACTAAGTTCAATTTTTTATTTTTTATTTAAATCGTCCAAAAAAAATCAATTCTCAAATATATATGTTTGAAAACTTGCATTATCATTCATTATCTTTTATTATATATTTGAAAACTTGCATTATCATTCATTATCTTTTATTAATTCTACGTTGTAGTTTTATTATTATCTTTTATTTTTTATTTAGATTATCTTGAAATGGATTTCTCATTTATTTTATTAAATACCTTTCAAAAATTCATAATGTTTAAATGTTGAAGTATTAAAAAATATGTTTATATTTCTTTTGGACACATTGTGTCGATTCATTTTTTGTGGGAAACCTTTCCATCTTTGAGATGGTTCACTTGAGTCAGGTTCGATGATTCACTTGAGTCGAATTCGAGGGGATATTGAAGTAGTAGGAAACACCATTCTAGTGGCAACATGTTATTGAAAATGTATATAACTATGTCAAGTTTGATATTTTCTAACACTTACTTTTTATTTTTTTGGTAAATCATAAGGTATATGTTTAGCGGCTAAATTATGGTTCGAGGTGACGAAAACCAATAGACATGTAGAGAACACGTAGTACTAGTGCACCACTATTTTTCAAAAATGAAATTTTTAATTTTTAATTTTTTTTAATTAAATCTAAGTGATACAACCCCCAAAAAATGTACGTCGAATGTGGGTGCAGCTTTTGAAGGTCTAAATGAAATGATTTTGAAGTAGAGGTCAATGTTTAGTAGTGGAGCATACAATTTTTTTTTAAATGCTCGAGAAATGAAAAAGTTATGGAAAAAACACTAACAATATGGTTTTCGAGCTAGGGAGTAGTGATACAACAAAAATAGAAAAAATTAATATTTAAAAAAAAAAATTACATATTTGGAATCTATACAGAAAATACTATCTATGTCTAGATTTTCATCAGAAATGATTGTGTCTAGCATACTGTAATGAGTGGCGAAAGACATGTATATTAAGAAATCTGAGAAGATGGACAATTAGCTATGGTTACTATATTCCATACCACATGTTTGCAAAAATTCGAACCTAACGCCAAACCAGACACATAGGACTATGGCTGACACACGGTCGCGTGAGCATATGACGTAACGGCCACTTGCGCGTTCCGT
>Ga0213499_10000035_pt1 | contig 14741 bp, 8 predicted proteins | sample Redfir_Yose_1_Me_FD_150980 | JGI IMG/M metagenome (GOLD analysis project Ga0213499, IMG submission 150980) | Leaf-associated microbial communities from Abies magnifica in Yosemite National Park, California, United States - Redfir_Yose_1 | ecosystem: Host-associated > Plants > Phyllosphere >...
AATCTGGGTTGAAGCTAGCCTAACCCTAAGATTTTAAAGACATACCTGGATCATCGGACGAAGAGTGGTGGTGATTGCAGCATCCCGATGCAACCGCCACATGGCATTGCAAGCAGCATATGCGAGTTAGTATAAGCTCTGAAACCCTAGGGAAAGCTTTCGAAGAAGAAGGAGGTTTAGTTCTTCACTTACTAGATGAGTGCGTAAGGGTCCAGTTCGAGTTGATTGCCTCTTTCTGTAGGGGTTCATTGGCCCTGTAAGAGTCCAAGTTCATTTCCTTGACAAGGAGGGAAGAGATGATAACAATTACGGCCGCTAGGTTTAAGGTTTTGTATCCATACCTGTGTTCTCTGTTAACCATAGCCATTCTGGATAACTTGAGATGTTGCAATCCTCCCATTGCCAAAAATCTCCCTACGTATGGCCAGTTGAGACGAGAAAGACAAGGTCAATTTGGAGAACTCTATTACAAGCTATGAGCCAGTGACCGAATCGCTTAGTCCATACCTTCATCAGAGAAGCTGTATAATTCAGCGGATGCCTGGTTATGCTTGGGAGAGTATGACCCTTGCAGTGGCACAACAGAGTAGACTCGTCATTTCACTGTATGGTAGCAGGCTAGTACGTGGAGTGCAGGTGTGAGCTAAGTTAGGAAATAGGTTTTCAGACAGGAGATGGGAATACGAGTAACAACAACTGGGTAGGTAAACCCTTACCCAACTCAATGTACTACCAGGAGGAACAAGCTGGTACCACGTATCCCCCTCTATGCAAATCCCTAGGTAGTGTATATCGCTAGGTGGACAAAATCGAAACCATCTGTCCTCCTCGATTTTGCCATACAGGACTGGTTCAGAGTACCTTGGTACGGGGCGAGAGGATCTTGGGACAATTGGCAAGATGTGTGGTCAAGATAAACCCCATCCATTGTAGTAGCTAAGGCTTTTATCGAGGTTCGTATTTCTCAGTGACGCATTCAAGAGTTCATATCTTACATTGATTCTCTAGACACCAAATCTGTAGTTTTTTAAAGCATATCAAATTTTCTAGTTGTTAAATCATTTCAATGCTACCATCGGTGGGTCCTAGCGATCATGGCGATTCAGACGTGGGTCCTTAGTGCTCGTAGCTTTCGGTATATTATCGGATGGGGTCTAGTCTAGTTAGGTTTATAGGTGTCGTGAGGGTTATGTAGACTTTATCCTTGACATAATCTAGGTGACCACCTATGTTAAGCAGACCTGAGATCCGAAACTTCTTGCGAATATTTAAAGCTTAGTAGGATTATGTGTAAAATCACCCCCAAGGAGGATAATGCACTTAGGTCACTGAAGTGTATGTTTGTTTATACCTTCTCTATTGAAGCAAATTTGAGTCCTTCGAATGTCATTGATATAATTAACAGTATAAATTTTTTTTTGGGGATGTTACAAATGGTATCAGAGCCGACGTTTTCAACACTCGGCCAAAAGTTAGGCCCAACATTAGCGTAAATATTGTTAAATAATGAACAGAAGTACTGACTTTGTTTTTTATTTCTCACTGTTACAGAAGGAGAAATATATCTGTGTTTAAATTGTAGGAAGGAGCTATGGCAGATTCAGAACGGTCTGTAGAGGGGATTGCAAATACTAAACCTAGCAATAATGATAATAATAATAATAAGAATAATGAATCAGGAATTAAGGAAGGAGAAATCTTGGTTGATTTGAATGGTAGTCAAAATAATCCTAACAACAATAATACTACTTCAGAATTACTCCAAACTGTAAAAAGCCTATAGGCTGAACTGCTGAGCTTAAAAGAGAATAACGAAAGAATAATGAAAGCTCAAGAAGAGTTAAATCATGTCCTGTTGAATAAAATGCACAAAGAAGAAGAAGAAAAGAATAATGATAAGAGCAATGGGCATAAAGCAGAGCATGTAACTACTTCGTATAAGAAAAGAGGCAGGAAACTTCACTTCTCGGATAATAATAGTAATACATCCACTGAAGGTTCTGTTAAAACTGCAAAGAATAAAAAAGATTACTCTAGTGACAGGAGTGAGAGCAGCCCCCCAAAAAGAAAGTATAAACCCTATGAAGAACTGTCTGGAGAGTTTAAAAAGATTCAACCCCCTACATTTAATGGAGAAGTTGAAAAGGGAGAGGAGGCCGAAGCCTGGCTGTCAGGGATGAAAAAATACTTTCACATTTATAACTACTCTGATAGACTCAAAGCAAGAATGGCCATTTACAATCTAACATGTAAGGCAGACATCTGGTGGGAAGATGTAAAGAGGGCTAAGAATTTAAAAGAAAAACATGTAACTTGGTAACTACTCTGATAGACTCAAAGCAAGAATGGCCATTTACAATCTAACATGTAAGGCAGACATCTGGTGGGAAGATGTAAAGAGGGCTAAGAATTTAAAAGAAAAACATGTAACTTGGTGAATTTTTAAAAGGTACTTTAAAAGCAAATATTTGTCTGAACAGTATTTTGAAGAAAAAGCCAAAGAATTTAATGAATTAAGACTGGGAACCTTAACTATGAAGGAACTGTGCAGCAAGTTCTTAAGCTTGCTGCGTTATGTACCTTATCTGGTGGACGAAAAGCCCAAGGTCCTAAGGTTTATAAGTTGTTTACCTCCTATCTACAGGGACCGAATTGAGTATGATAATCCCAGAACCCTTGAGGAGGCTATGAGAAAAGCGAATTTTTGTTTCGATCAAAATAAAAATAGAAGAGAAGCTGTACCAAGTTGGAGAAATAAAAAGAATAATAATTATGAACATCGAAAAGCAGGTTTTAAACCAAACAAAAACTTTAATAACAGCAGAAATTTTCCGAAAGGAAATTTCCAAGGGAATACTCCCAAGAACATCTACCAGCAAAATTTTTCAGCTACCAAAAATAAAGATACCCCTAAAAATAATGAAGTTAAACCAGGGGTACCGTGCTATACTTGTCAAGGTCCTCACTATGCAAAAGACTGCCCACAGAACCAACACAGGTTGAATGCAGTTCAAGACGAAGTGATAGTTGGAGATGTAGCAACAAGAATGCCGGCGATCAGCGCAGCATTGGAGAACAGACAAGCTCACCATCAAACAGCAATGGTAGAAATTGAAGGTACGTTAAATGAGTATATCAGTCCACCTGTATATCAGTGCCACCTGTATATCAGTCCAATCGATCACATGAGTAGCATCATGCACATATTTCTTTAGTAAGGATACATGAAAAACATTATGTACTCTTATATTAGCTGGAAGTGCTAGCTGATAAGCTACTGGTCCGATCTGGCCAGTATTTTGAATGGCCCGCAATACCTGGGGGACAATTTTACACTGCTCCCCAATCTCAAGGAACTTTTCCTCGGTTTTACCTTTACATATACGTGATTACCGACCTCGAAATCCCTAAAAGTTCTCTTTAAATCAGCATAGCTTTTTTGTCTATCCTGAGCTTCTTTCAGATTCTGCTGTACCTGTTTCACTGTTAGTTCCATCTCTTTCAACAATTCAGGTCCTAACATAATGCGGTCTACTGGGCTACTCCATGAGACTGGAGCGTTACACTTTCTTCCGTACAAAATTTCAAAAGGGCTAAATTTTGAAGATGCTTGGTAGCTATTATTATATGCGAATTCAACAAGATGCAAGTATTCTTCCCATTTCTTGGGCTGATTCATAACATACATTCTGAGCATATCCTCTAGCACCTGATTTACTCTTTCTGTTTGACCATCTGTTTGAGGGTGAAAAGCAGTACTAAAGTTTAACTTAGTATCTAACCCCTTAAACAAAGCTTTCCAAAAATTTCCAGTAAATTTAACATCTCTATCAGAGATTATGACCTTTGGTATCCCATGCAGTCTGAAAATTTCTTTCATAAAAATTTCTGCGATATTAATTGCTTTATAAGTAGATTTCACAGGAATAAAATGAGCTGCTTTGCTGAGTTTATCTACTACTACCATGATAGAATCATTCTGCTTAGCATTCTTAGGTAGACCAGTAATAAAATCTAGACTTATAATCTCCCATTTCCATTCAGGGATGGGTAAGGGCTGCAACAGACCAGCCGGGTGCTGATGTTCAGCTTTTACCAGCTGACATTCAAGGCATCTGGTGAGGTATTAAGCTACCTCACCTTTCATTTTTGGCCAATAGAAGTTCTTTCTTAGCATGGTCACGGTTTTCTGATACCCTGGGTGTCCAGAGTAGGGCTTCTTATGGGCTTCATCAAGAATCATGGCCTTTACTGCTGCGGAATTAGGAACATACAGCCTATTTTTACACATTAATAACCCATTCCTACTTATCTTGTATCTGTTATCTTCATTAGATTCTGATCCTTCAGACAATTTTTGCATTAATTCTTGATATTTCTCATCTTTTTTAGCTGCGGACTTAATTTGTTCTTCTAAATTTGTTTCATAACTGCTATAGGCAGCCATGTATAACAGATTTGCATGCCTACTTAAGGCATCTGCCACCTTATTCTCTTTACCTTTTATGTGTTTAATCTCAAATTCGTATTCGCTTAAGAATGCAAGCCACCTTGCCTGCCGGGCATTAAGGTTTTGCTGATCAAAAAGGTATTTAAGGCTGATAATATCAGACATTAGGACAAATTTTCTTCCAATTAAATAATGTCTCCACATTTTTAATGCATGAATTATTGCTGCTAACTCTAAATCATGAGTTGCGTAATTCTTTTCATGTTGTTTTAATTTTCTTGATTCATAGGCTATTACACAATTTTCTTGCGTTAACACTCCTCCCAGACCCTCATTACTTGCATCCGTGCACAGAAGGAAATCCTTGTTAGGGTCTGCAATTTTCAAAATAGGGGTAGTTGTTAACAGGTGCTTTAATTTTTCAAAACTTTCTTGGCACTTATCAGTCCAATTAAATTTTGTCCCTTTCTTCTGCAAGGAAGTGATGGGGTAAGCTATTTTTGAAAACCCCTCTATGAATCTTCGATAATAGCCAGTGATACCCATAAAAGACCTTACATCGGAGACATCTTTAGGCACGGACCATTCTGTAATTGCTTTAATCTTATCAGGATCAACAGAAATTCCTTCCTTGGAAATTATGTGTCCCAAATATTGAATTTTACTCTGGAAGAATTCGCATTTACTGAACTTAGCATAAAGCTGCTGTTCACGTAAAATTTGCAGGATAATCCTCAAATGCTCTTTATGTTCTTGTTCGTTCTTGGAATAAATTAAGATATCGTCAATAAAAACGATTACAAATTTGTCCAGATATTTGCTTAGGACACTGTTCATTAGACACATGAAGGAGGTTGGGGCATTCGTCAGCCCGAAGGGCATTACGACAAACTCGTAATGTCCATACCGAGTTTTAAATGCAGTTTTAAAAATATCTTCTTCTTTTATTCTGACCTGATGGTACCCAGATCTCAGGTCTAATTTAGAGAAGACTGAGGCCCCTCGAACATGATCGAACAAGTCGTCAATCCGAGGTAAAGGATATCTGTTTTTTTACAGTCATTTCATTTAGCTGCCTGTAATCAATACAGAGCCTAAGGGTGCCATCCTTTTTCTTCACGAACAAGACTGGTGCACCCCACGGGGATACACTTGGGCGAATATACTTCTTGTCAATAAGTTCTTGTAATTGGGCTTTTAGTTCTTGCAATTCTAGGATGTTTAATCTGTAAGGTGCCTTAGATACAGGCACCGAACCGGGTACCAGGTCTATCGAAAAGTCTATATCCCGTCTAGCGGGCAATCCCGGGACTTCTTCGGGAAACACATCTTTAAATTCGTTTAAAACAGGAATATTTTCTATGGAGGAGCCTTCACCTTTTTCATTAAGATTTAGAATATGGACAGCAAAAATTTTACAACCTTTTCGAACAGCTCTTTTCATTTGTAAAGCGGAAATTTCTTGAACTACTACCTTTCTAGCTACTCCTTTTACTGTTATATTATTTCCTTTACCATCAATGTAAGAAAAAGTCTTATCATAACAGTTTAGTATAACCCTATGCTATTCCAGCCAATCCATTCCAATTAGCAAGTCATAAGATCCTAAAGGCAAAATATTTAAATCTTCTTGCGAAATAAAACCATCCATATTTATTTCACAGTTTTTCACTAACTCAGCTACTTTCCTTTTCGTTCCAGTTGCAAGTTGTACGAACCAAGATTTCTGAAATTTACTTTTCTGTAATTTACATTTCTCTACTATTCCTGGCGAAATATAGCTCAAACTTGCACCTGGGTCAATTAGAATATAAATCGGGAGCTGTTTTAGCGTACCTTCAATTTCCACCATGGATGTCTGATACTCTGCCTGTCGATTTTCTAAGGCTACGCTGATCTGGGGTATGCTTCTAGCAATTTCTCCAATTGTTGTCGCTTCCTGGATCGAGTGAACATTCCCGAAGCTTCCCTTCCTGTCAGGACAATCTTTAAAATAATGTGGTTTACCACATCCCCAACATTTCAAAGGTTCTCTTTGATTAGCATTCTTATTATAAAAGACAGTGGAATCCTTATCCCTTCTGTCTGGCTGATTTGAATTCTTGTTATCTTTAAAATTTGTTCCTTTATAGTTTCTGTAGTTATTCCCATTATTCTTATTATCGTTATATATGTTCGTCTTTCTTCCCGGATTTGAGTTATCTGGTCTTTTATTTTTCCAGTTTGGGTTATAATCCATTCTGTTTTTATTTTGATCGTAGCAAAACTTTGCCTTCCTCATAGCCTCTTCCAGAGTTTTCGGGTTATCATATTCTATACGATCCTTATAAACAGCCGGTAAACAGCTCAGAAACCTCTGAACCTTAGGCTTCTCTTCTGTAATATAAGGGACGTATCGGAGTAAGTACAGAAACTTATTGCACAAATCTTTCATTGTCATGTTACCCAGCTTTAGTTCGTAAAACTCTTTTGCTTTATCTTCATAATATTGTTCAGAAAGGTATTGCTTTTTAAAATGTTTTACAAAACTCTTCCAGGTTAGACTTCTTTCTCTTATTTGCTTCATTCTTTTTATGTCCTGCCACCATATATCTGCCTTACCAGACAGATTATAGATAGCCATCCTAGCTTTTAATTCTCCTGAATAATTATATATTTGGAAATATTTCTTCATGCCGGACAGCCAGGCCTCAGCTTCTTCCCCGGTTTCCACTTCGCCATTAAAGGTTGGGGGCCTAATCTTTCTAAATTCCCCAGTTATTTCCTCATAATACTTTCTTTTATTTTTGCTCTTATTTTTACTGTGACAAGATTTGCTAGAGTACTCTGAATTATCTTTATCATTTACCTTATGATGCTCTTCAGCAGAGCTGGAATCGGAATCTGAAAATTTTAACTTTTTTGCTTTTCTTTTGAAGGACAGCGTTCCATCAGGGCTATCTATGGGTTCTTTTCTTTTATATCCTTCTTGACTTAATAATTTGTTCAAAATTACGTTGTTCAATTCTTCTTGAGCTTTCAGTATACGCTCGTTGTCGGTCTTAATGCTCTGTAATTCTGCTTTTAGACTTCTTACAGTTTCAATCATTTCAGAGTGCCCTTTATTTTTGCTGTTGTTTAAGTTTATCCAAATTTTTCCTTCTTTATCAGGTAGTTCTTCATTAATTAAGGGTTCATTATTCTCAGGTGTGCAGGTTGGTGAACCTCTTTCAGCTGAGTTTGGGTTTCCCGCCATTATTCAATTCACTTACTTGAACCTGCAATAAATAAATCATTTTTATCACATAGACAAAACACAACCAGTCAGTTAAACTGCAAATCTGATGTTAAGCCCAAAGATGCCAAGTGTTGTAACAACACGGCTCTGATACCATATGTAACAACCCCAAAATTTCCAAATAAAAAAAAAAATTAATTTCTATGTTTAATGTCATGGAACTAGAATAATTTGGTCTATGTAAACATGCTATTCACCATTGAGTTGATAACCGATTTATTAACGACCCCAAGAGGGTTTCACCATGCAGCCTATCTCTAGGCTTATTGATTTCACCTTGGCAATTCGAAGGGTGGTATGATGGTCAACCATACATACCTAGGTTCTTTCCACCCAAGCCATTATAACACTATCATTTTTAACATATGCATAAGGTGACGAGCGATGGTCGAACATTGATTTAAGGAGGACTTAAGGGGAACGAGCGGAAAGTATGAATGATCATACGGATGATCACACCAATGATCAACCCTGGCTCTAGCCGCTGATTTGATTTGGGTCACATATACCTGGCATCCATTCCATCTGCCACGATACCTAGGGTTCGGGTCTTTAAAGACCGTCGTAGAGGGTGACATAATAATCTTCTAGACGTAGGTTGACAGCACTACAATCCCTTCCGAATCTGGGACGTCCATCATGCCATGTGTAAACACTTGGGTGAGCTCTCCTGTCGAGAACTTAGGGTGACAGGCTTGGTTTTATGACACATTAATTTGGTCCCTTGGTAAGCGGGACTTAGCAACTTAGCCAGAATTGGCATGCATTGCATTCATTCGATGGTGAGGGTTCTGCCTGGTTCATTGCCATGGCCGAGGGTTCGGCCCTGCGATGCACAGACTTAGGTCTCACACATATCATGGAGTTGGATGACTCCAACCTTTGTCATACTCGGGTGATACGATTCGCAACTGGCCTACCCATTGGTTGATAACCGCGGGTTGCCGCTCTGGAACAAGGGAGGGTGACAGAAGACACGGAGGTGCCGACCCGACTCAGGTAATGCCACAGACCTTTCGAATCATATGAATTATCTTTTGAATACATTCAAGCTTACCACCTAAGAGTGCACGGTTAGACGCTATGGTTCCCCTGTAATTATGTTACGAGTCCGTTGATTTTCATTTGATTATACTTGCTTATGGCTTCACCTGGGTTCGACTTATGAATTGGGTTAAGGGTCTCGTTATGATAAATTCATAGGGAGAGGCCCCTTTAGAAAATAGGAAACCCCACGCTTACCTGCAACAGCCTATGGCGAGGCTTAACCCTTACGGGCCTTTGACTACCATTTCGATGAAACTCTAATACGCATTGATATTAGACACAAGTTAAGAATCCCATCCACGGGAGGGTTCTGTAACCTTTTACGAAAGGAAAATCCTCTGTTCATATTTAATTTGACGAGTTCTTACTGCTCTGGTTTCTTTGATTTAAATTACTGCTCTTGCTTAGCTTTAGGGTTGGGGTTGAAGGTTATTAACGGGATGTTCTTACTTAGAGCGTAGCTCTAACACATTTTGATTTGCTATGACACACAGGTTGATGAGGAGGCCCGACCACCGCGACGGTAACCCTTTGGTCGGAATTATTTAGCCAACAAGACGAACCACAATACGAAATAGGTAACAATTCCCGTAACTTCGATACAGCCTTCTTGCTGGGCTCGAGCAGGGAGAAACCCTAAGACTCAGATAGGGTTCTTCTTAAGATGTATAATGAGGAAGGACTCAGGGCTCATTGTAATAGATATGCGACTAAAGTACTAGCGAGAGTTTAATAAGTAATTTCTTTAGGGTTCCCAGAATGCTTTCAATAGATTTGGTGTTAGGGTTTTTATCGCATTATTTAATTATGCAATCATATGGCTATTCAACTGTGTAAATACAGAGTAAACACGATGCATGTGCAATCATTCGGTGCATGCAATGAATAGTATGCTAGGCAACTGACTTTCAATGTAAATGCAATGGAAATGTGATGCATATGTAAACTCTTTCCTATTCTCTGTGTGTGCAATGATCAATATAGACAGTTAGATGATTTTCAATGTAAAATACAAAAGGAGTATGACGCATTCGTAAACCTTCCTCTATGCTCTGCATGCGCAATGATTAATACAAACGAAGATGAGTCTTCAATGTAAAATACAAGGAAATACGATGCATCTGTAACCCTTTTCTATTCTTTGTGTGTGCCATGATTAATAAAATCAATAGACGGCTTTCAATGTAAAATGCAAGGAAGGTATGATGCATTCGTAGCCTCTTTTCTAAGCTATGCATGCACAATGATTTATATAACAGTCAGTTGATTTTTCCATATAAATTACGGAGTGTGTGCTCTGCATATGTAATCCTTCTTTATTCTGTGCATGCGATTATTTGTATGATGGATGGTCGACTGCCAATGTAAAGGCACAAAGGCACTATGATGCATATACAATACCATTTCAACTCTGTGCATGCAATAATGTATTTAATGGATAGCCGACTCTGTTATAGTAATAATGGAAATGCATATGTGACTTAAGAAATGTAAACGGATATTGGTAGCAATGCGATTTGGAATATATGAATAACATAAACTGTGGAATGCTATCTGGATCCTGAATTTAATTAGAATCTATTCTGATAAAGATATGAAAGCCTGCGCAATTAAGATTACTCTAACAATAATTTAAAAACAGTGCATTATAAAAACCTTTATCAAGATACCCGGATTACTGTCTGACTCAACCGTTCCTCCCAACCGTAGTCCAGTCGCCAAACCAGCAACTAAACACCCCCGAGCTAGGACAGCAAATCACAAAGGACGAACAGCAAGTTGGCAAGATCCGAGTCTTCTCTGTGTCTTTTCTCAATAATGATTTCAATCAACAGATGCTCCCTTTGCCACATCAAGCAACCCCTGCTTCTTTGATGTCTGCCTAATATACAGGCTTGCCTAGGACTTGGGAGTAATCATCGAACCTCCTGCCCATGACCTCCTAATAATTGGGAAGATGCCTCCTGCACCTGGAGCGAGTCTGTAATATGTTCCTCTGGCCTCCTGCCAGGTCTCTTCTCTCTCTTAGCCACCTGTCCGTTGTCCCTTGTGATTTACTGGCCACTCCTTTTAACAGTTGGTCAGCAGCATCCATCATTTATAAATTTAATACAATCATTTATGGCCATTCTAGGCCTCTCGACTTCATCTTGATTCGACCTGTCTAGGGTCATAATAAAATCAAGTGAGTCTTAAATGTTTTATAGTCTGAGTTCTTTTACACAATTATGACCCTTCCAGGTCAGATTTAAAACTGTGTCCATAATTCTTTTCTCTATCATAAATAAATAAAAACATAATTATTAATTACGATGCAATATTTTTGGGGCATTACAACACCCCTCTCTCTCTCCTCATTTCTATAACCCCCCTATTTGTCTCCCTCTCTGCCAACTCCCTCTCTCTCTTCATATCTCCTTAAACCCCCTAACCCTTGCTCCCTCTCTCCCTAACTCTTGCCCCCCTCTATCTCTCTCTCACTCTCTAACCCCACCTTTCCCTAACCCCCTTGTTGATCTGCATGATGGTATTTGGATGCAACAACCTTTCGACCTTTCAGGTCACTAAGTTGAAAGATATGGGATTCACCATCCTAGGTTTATAACTGCTAGAAAATAAACAACGAAAAAAGATAAAATAAAATATACACAACTATTTAAAAATGCACAAAGTTGTTCTTACAACTTGCACAATGAATAAAAAACTAAAAAACACCTTAAACAAACCCAAATGTGAAATTACATCACAAAATGAAATGATCAACATGCTCACCTTAATATATGTATTCGATAACTTCTGACGACATGATGTTTAAAGTGTTTGCTTTCGGTTTAGAATGCATTTATTTCATTGTTGTTCTACTTGTTTATTTGACATTTTATTGTATATTATTGTTTGTTTTGTATTTGTTTGGTAAAGTTATAATGTAAAATTAAATTAAAGAAATACATATTTTGCAAAAAAATATACAAAATATAAAATAAAACTTTAATAAACATTTTGCATAATTTTTTTAAGATATATTTCATTTGTTTTATTTGGAAAAAAATAAAACTAAAATATTTATAAACTAAATAAATGTATGTTTAAACAAAATTAAAAAAAAAAAGTTTGTTTAAGTTATTGTTTGGTGATTGTTTGTATTATTAATGTATATATACAATGAAGTTGAATAAATTACTTTTGTTTATTTCATTGTTTGCAACATAATACATAATATGTAAACCGTAATATTTTAAAGAATAATAAAACTTAATTTAAAACAAATAAAACTAAATAATAGTAAAAGACAAAGGACAATTTTTATAAGAAAACAAAATAGTGAAAGAACACTTGTTGATGTTTTACTGCTTCATAAAAAATAATGATTCCATATGATGAAATGCCTAGAATCAAGTTTAAACTCAAAGAGTAGGGCCATTTTCAAGACTGTCTATGCAATCCAAGCAAGTAGGAAAAATGTGATCGACTTGATCTCGAAAAGGTGATCGACTTGAGTTTGAAAGAATCTCGAGGATGAGAATAAGCTTTTGTTCTTGCAAAACCATCACTTGATTAATACCAACAACAAGGTGATAAAAACAATGGAAATAAAAAAAGAAATCAATATATACCATCAAGAATACATCATAATCTTTCTTGTTTTGTGTAAGCTTTAAATATTTACATGCTATCAAAAAATCAAGTTTAAACATAAGAGAAAAAACTGCATAAAGAAATTTTAAAAACGTAAAGCAAATAAATATTTTTTTATATTTACCTGGCAATGTTGTGTGTAATAATTCCGAGGAAAAAATGTTGTGTGTAATAATTAAAATATGGGATTCAGGGTTCTCTTAGCGTTGTTGGCTATGGGTTGCATTTTAAATATGTCCTACGTAGTTATTTTAGTTATGTGGAGATGTGTGATTTTGCTTTAAGTGGAAGAACCATAACTTAGGTTCATATCTATAAACGTTTGGTTAGGGTTGGGGTAGCCACATGTTAAGGAAATCTCAAAAATAAAAAAAATAAGAGGCTTTAAACAATTTTTGGGTCATGTTTTATTCTTTTTAGTCTCGCTTATGAGCATATAATCAATTCACAAGGTTATCAACCTTTTCCTCTTATTTTACATGTAGAAAGGATAGAACTACTTCTGTAGATTTATTATCAAAAGAGACATCCTCATCATGTTTGCCACAAACTAACTTCTTGACATCAAATACTACATAAAATGAGCAATGAAACATGGGGTATATAAATTTGGAGGTAAATCTTATGATCTCAAAGTATAACAAAACTCTCATTAGAGCTTGAAAACAATAATCCTCCAAAGAAAATGTAGACCCCACAAAATTTTTTGATGCATCTTCCAGAGTATTAGGTTATTCATCATCAATATCCCCACTCTCTTCATTCCATAAATAGGGGTGCGCGCATGGCCCAATTTCTTATTAGGCAATAGGGGTGCACATGCTCTCATTTCCAACTTGGCATCCCGACCTATAGGCTCTGTATTAGCCAAACCTATAGAATTTTTCCATGTACGCACACCCTCTTTAGTGCATAGACAATGGCCTCATGTCCACTTTTTTAGCCATAATCTTCTTGCACTAGCATAGACACAACTTTCCCTAACCACTCGTCCCTCTCTATAACCCCACCCCCGTCTCTCTCTCATTTCCTTTCCTTTACCCCCTAGTATCTCTACCTCTCTCCCAACACCCCGTCTTTCTACCTCTCTCCTTAACCACCCTTATCTCTCTCCTCCTTTCCCTAACCCACTTTCCCTCTCTCCCAAACCCCCTCTCTCTATCAACCCCCCATCTCTTTCTATCCCTAACTCGTCCCTCTCTCCCTCTCTCCCTCTCCCAAAACCTCTATCACTCTCTCCCTCTCTCGCTAACCCTCATTTCTCTCTCTCTCTAACCCCACTTTTCCCTAATCCCCAATTTCGTTGACCACCTCCCTCTCTATAACTCCACACCCCTCTATCTCTCTCGTCATTTCCTGAACCCCCCTATTTGTCTCCCTCTCTCCCAACTCTCCCTCTCTCTTCCTACCTCCTTAAACCCCCTAACCCTCTCTCCCTCTCTCCCTAATGCTCAGACCCCCTGTCTCTTTCTTTAACTCCACCTTTCCCTAACCCCCTTGTTGATGCATAATATGGTATTCTAATGCAACAACCTTTCCGCCTCCCACGTCACTAAGTGGAAAGGGATGGAATGACCAGCCTAGGTTTATAAACACTAGAAAAGAAACAACGAAAAACATAAAATAAAATATACACAACTGTTTACAAATGCACATAGGTGTTCTTACAACTTGCCCAATGAATCAAAAACTAAACAAGACCCTTAACAAACCAAAATATGAAATTACATTAAAAAACGAAATGATCAACATGCTCACCTTAATATATATATTCAATAACTTGCGAGGATAAGATGTTTAAGGTGTTTGTTTTGGGATTATAATGCATTTAGTTCATTGTTGTTCTACTTGTTTATCTTATATTTTATTGTTTGTTTTGTACTTCTTTGGTAAAGCTATAAATTAAAATTAAATTAAAGAAATAAATATTTTTCAAATAATATAAAAAATTATATAAAATAAAACATTAATAAACAAAATGAACAATTATGCTCATATAATGAAATAAAAGAAAAATATTTATAAACTAATTAAGGGTAACTTTAAACAAAATTAAAAAAACATTTTTTAATGTTTTTCTTTGGTGATTGTTTGTATTTGAATAAAGTACTATTGTTTATTTCAGTTTAATATTTTTTATGTTTCTTTGTTTGGAACATAATACATAATATATAAACCGTAATATTTTAACAATAATAAAACTTAATTTTAAAACAAATATATACTCCTACTCCCCCTACTCCACCTATTCTTCCCCTCCTCTCCCTCCTCCATCTATCCCCACCCCTTCCCCAACCTCCACCTCAATCCGTTCCCACCTATTCCCCCTCG
>Ga0213499_10000038_pt1 | contig 14104 bp, 11 predicted proteins | sample Redfir_Yose_1_Me_FD_150980 | JGI IMG/M metagenome (GOLD analysis project Ga0213499, IMG submission 150980) | Leaf-associated microbial communities from Abies magnifica in Yosemite National Park, California, United States - Redfir_Yose_1 | ecosystem: Host-associated > Plants > Phyllosphere >...
ATTAAACAAATTCTGTATTAGTTTTTCTTACTTTCCGTGGTTTTCCATCTCCCTTCTTCCTTTTCTTAAAGATTTTCTTTGTTTTTGCAGAAGAGCTTGAACCGAGACTCTAAATTTTCACGATGGCGACCACGATGTCAAATCTAGAATGCAGAATGTATGAAGCAAGATATCCAGAAGTGGACATGGCCGTCATGATTCAGGTCAAGAACATCGCATACATGGGGGCCTATGTTTCCCTTCTGGAGTATAACAACATCTAGGGTATGATTTTTTTCTCCGATATCTCTCGTCAGTGTATCCATAGTGTTAGCAGTCTCATTAAGGTCGGCCGACAAGAGCCTGTGATGGTTCTGAGGGTCGACAAGGAGAAGGGTTATATCGACCTCTGTAAGCGTAGGGTTTCAGAGGAAGATATTCAGGCCTGCGAGGAGAGGTATAATAAGAGTAAGTTGGTGCACTTGATCATGCGACATGTGGCCGAGACCATGCAGCAAGACCTCGAGGCCGTGAGTAGCCTGTAACCTTCCTCCCCTTAGACTTTAGTTACAAGTAATTGCTTTTGTTTGATCTGTTGGGAGAATTGAACCCTGGATTTCACAGATGAAATGATATGGACGTCTGCCTTGAATGATGGAGGATGTGTTTTTTTTTCAACTAACCATGAGTTGGACGCCCTAGTAGCCCAACTTTCATTTTTATGCCCTTTAATTCATTCCTTTTTAAACCCTAAACCTATTCTTGGTCGAGTAATCTTATGAAATGTAAACCCTAATTATTACTTTGCTACTGCAATTCACCGATTGATGATTGATGTCGATTAGTGAAGCGGTCTCAACAATGGTCGTCATGTTCTGAAAGTTTATTTGGATTATAATTTGTTCATTGATAGGTTTATATTGATGCTTCACTTCAAGCTAACCATATAAAGTTGTAAAATGGAAGAATGCCACACATTGTGGTTGTTTATTGAAAAGTCAAGCCTTCCTGTTGTTTTTCGTTTAAATGCCAGAAAGTTTAAGGATCTCCTTTGATCGTATAAAATTTTGAATAATGTTATGAGCTTTGAATTTTCTTTTTGGACAAAAGGCAAGTCCACAAAGATTTATGAATCGATACAAATATACACAGAATTAGAAAAGACAGCCTTAGTGTTAGTTAATATTTATTTTTGCTTGGCACCACATGAGAGAATGATCGACAAAATCTTCATAGTACATACAGAAAATTTGAAGCTCGTTCTCCTCATAGTAAGTGCTTGCTATCTGCCATTCAATCACTTGCCATTGGACTAAATAGTAAAAGGTTGCCTGTAAGAGACACGAAGGAGTCCAATTTCATAGATTACAAAAACAGACAAAGAGCTGTTAAATCTGCCAAAAGAGCTACCTGAGCATATTATTAACAAAAGATATAAAGTCAAAGAGAGTTATTACAATATACCCGAGGAAGGTAGCATAAGAACCTGAAAAAAGAAAGGTAAAGCCGGAGAAGTTATTTGTTGTCTCAGTCTTCTAAATCTTCTGAATCCTTCAATCTAACCTTTGGTAGCCCCTTTGCCAGCTGTGTTATAGCTCATATTCATTTGATATTCCCTAAAGATTTTATCCTAAGATTCTAGGTTGTCCTTGCAATGTTTATGTCAATGATAATAAGATTATCTGAATATTAGGTGTGTACTAACTCTTCCGTTACACTCAAAGGAATCCTTGTCTTCCTTCTACATTGGCACACATAAAATTTTGGTAGCCAATAAGCCTTTTTAAAGCTTTATTAGATAGCATCCAACATGAAGAATTGTAAAAATGCAGGATTGCTAATATTTTTGTTTAAAGCTGAAACTCAATAGCTGACAACATTGCTTTCATTGTAATGTATGCAATTTTTTGTTTCATTTTAATTTGACTTTGTACTACCCCAAGTTTATAGGCAAAGTCATAAAAGGTCAACAGTGGATGTCTCCCAACTGAATCACTTGCCTTAGCTCAATCTAAGCTTGTTCAAATGTAGTTAGCCAAACTGAAATTAACTCTCTAGAAATGCTAAGTCATTTTCCATTTAATATTGCAAGTTGAAGCTTTATTGAATGTTCCTAGACAATCAATGGCTTCTTTTACAGAGTTATCCTTTGCTAGCATCAATAAGCGGCATTTCAGGAAATGCTCATTGAGAAACTATTGGTTGTACTCACATGGCAGAATAACTCCTTTTATTTTGACCTTTACCACCTTTTTGGATATTATTAGATAAGCTAGGGCATCTTTTGAAAGAAGATAGTGTTGGAGCTAGTGAACAATCTCACGTTTTACCTGATTAAATTTAATAGGCCAAAGTTTTCCAATCAAAGTCAATTAATGGTGATGCAAGTTCTCATGCAAGAGAAGTGTTTTAATTGCATTAATAAAATAGCCCCCAAAAGCTCCATCAGATTCTATTGTTAGCTTTTTCAAAATTCATGCTAATAATCAATAAATAGAGAGTCTTGACATGTGGCTCAGGTCCATTTCGTGGCTTCTCAGATTGCTCATATATTATTAAGAATAAATCTTCACTAAATGGAACCATTGCTGCCCTCCCCATCCTCTGAGGTAAGATGTTCTTAATTCTCATACACAACACCTTGGCTTAAATTTTTTATGAGACATTAAGTAACATAAATGGGTACCCGCTTAAAATAAATTTAGGATTGCCTTCTTTAGGGATCAATGTGATGTTACCTTGGACAATCAACATTTCCAGTAACAAATTAATCCATGGAATCCCATGTTGTCTTAGAAAACTTACATAAAAAGCCATCAAATGTTGCTGACTTGTTGTTGGCCATTGCCTAAGAGCTTCTCTAATCTTATTTAGTGTGAGTGGTGTGTCATGTTCAATTGCCAGCATGGGTGTTAGTCTCCTTAGAAACATATACTGATAGTTTTTTGCATTGCTTCTTTATGTCTCTTGGTTTTCCGGAGCACGTAAATATGAAATATGGCCAAGACTAAATTTGTTCATTTTTTTTGTAAGCAAGAGAAAATCCTTCTAAATATCCATTAATATACATAGTATTACAAAATCTCCATCCTTCTCCTGCCACTTGGGAATCCAAGATAGTGGATGGATTATGTTCATGTCATAAGATGTCCAGAAGTAATATAAGACATAGACTGTCAGGGCTGACCGTCCCATGGGGAAACCAAGTTAGCCCTCTATGTTTAACGATTTTCAATCTGTCTTCTACCCTAATAAGGTGATTAATATAAACACTGTAAAACTGGAAATTTCAAATTAGCTATAGACAAAGTATTGATGTTAGAGTTTTCAAAAACAACAGTAGAACCAAAAGATGTAGAAAGACTAAGAATGATCTTCATCTTCAGAGGATATCTCTCGAGGAGATTCGGGGTTGTTTCCAGGTACCTGAGGAGTGACTTTGAATTCTATGACCTGCATTTTCACTGTAAGATTAGAAAGTGACTTCAGCTGAAGTTGAAGAGCATTGAGCTGGAGTAGGATTTCATTATAAGCCTGGTCCCTTTCAATAGGGGTGTTTCCCATCATGACCTTCAGGGCTCAACGAGGGCTTTTCCCATCATGACCTTCAGGGTCCAATATAAATCTACAGTCCTATGGAATTCAACATCCCTTGAATGTGTACGACCAAGGTCCCTAAGCCAGTCCTGAAATTCTCTGTCCACTTTGTCATCAAGGATGTGATTGAGCTCAAAACAGGATTCTTCCTCTGCTTGATGAAATCTCTTGCTGAATATTCTCTGGGATAGAGTCCCAAAATACAGAGGTAGTGAGCATGGCTCACTGGACTCAGGCTTATATTTTTTTAGAGATCAGACTCCTAGAAATATCCCTCCACGCAAACCAATCAGCTTGATCCAGTCTCATAGGTCATCCATTTACAAAGTCATTTATTTAAGAGGAACCTACCATCTAACCTTGGAATCAAGCCAGGAGAGTCATTAGTAGTCCAAAATACCACATATTTCTGTTGTAAATTTTAGAGGCTAAATTTTTCCCATGGGCTAATTTTCCTTGTTTTTTTCCAAAAAAAAATTGCTAAACATTTTATAGTTGGCTTTTTAAGAGTTAGTAAGAATCGCCAAGGTTTCTACACTTTAAAATAAGTATGGATCCTTAAAAAATTTCCTGGGGAGCGTGTTTAAGTCCCTGTAGATTCCAACTCAGATGTATGATTCACCAAGAACAAGGGAACCTTGAACCCTGAATGCCATCCATTAGAGAAATGTAGCCCTTGACACCAAAAATATTCTTGGCAAAGAGAATATGATGTCTGATTGGATTTTCCAATCAACATTCCCACTAAGGCCATTACTATCCACTTTGCTTCCAAAACCAAATCCCTGGGTGCTCACATTTACTAGCCCAAGCGGTCCATGTACTCTATCCAGTTTACAATTCTGCCAAAAAATAAGAGGTAAACCTTTCCACCCTCCTGGTATGTCCCACAGATTATTCTAAAAGATCCTCTCATGTTTGTACTAATTGGAGCCATTGGGGAACCAACACAAGGAGTAATACACAAGCCTAGCTGCTAGGATGCGGGAATGCATAGTGCTCTTGCCACCAATGAAAACTCCCTATTGTACTACTTTTGAATCTTCCATCTTAATTTTAGCAAGAAGCCACTCTCACATGTCCTCAGTAATCTTTTATACCGAAATGGATCCCAAGATATCTCACAATCATAGTCACAGGACTCATATGTACAGTTTGTCCTAGCACAGCCTCAAAACTGGATTGGGTATCCCAGAACCAGCCTGACCTGGTCTGACACATGAGTCTTGCGTTTGGTCCTATGTTACTAGAAACTCCATCCCAAGGCATATTGATTGCTTCAGCTGATGTTCTGGTCACTAAAAGGAAAAAACATTAATTTGTAAAAAGGAACGCTAACACTAATTTCATACAAATAATTATATTATAGGGCTTGGGTCTGTCTTAACGATAACTCACTTTTTGGCTTTATTTCAAAACTTGAAATCTAGAATGGTATTATGAAGTTTTTATGTCTCCTAGTTATATGTGTGTGTGTGGGGAAACTAGATCGTTTTTCTTATATTTTTTTATTGACTTAGTCTTTTGCCAAGTTGACCATCAGGTGTTTACTGAGTCATGGGTCAACTATGACCCTTTGGCCAAAGCAGGTTTTGTGTTGAGTTGAGTCTGGTGGATTTTCTCTAAATCCTTTCTTTTCTCTTATGGTCCTTGAGACTGAACAAAATTCAGCTGAATAGGTTGGTCAACACTATATCTCCATTTCTTTTCTCTTATGGTCCTTGAGACTGAACAAAATTCAGCTGAATAGGTTGGTCAACACTATATCTCCATTTCTATCATGAACTCCTCCACCTGCCTTTCCGCAGTTCCTTTTTGCTGCCCGGTCAACATCATACAAGGCCCTCATGCATCATGTTTTTATTGATGATATATTTGTCAGGTGCTTTGTTCACATTTAGAACATATTATGTGCATAATAAGTGGAGAACAGAGTGGATCAGTGATTGCTACTGTTGGTTGTTAATATCATCTTTATCATTAATGTTAGCAAGTAAATTTACCTGACAGTTTCCTTTCATAAAGGAACTTGCCAGTTACCCATGATTATCAGTGGACTAACCTCCATAGGATGTCAGCTCAACCTCATAGTTGGTGGCCTATCCCAGTCCAGCTGAATAGTTCAACACTTTATCTCCATTTCTATCATCAGCTCTACCTTCCTCTCCGGGGTTCCCTTTTTCTTCCCAGTCAACTTCATACAATGCCTTCATGACATGGTCACTCAATGAATGGCTTCCAACAATGGTCATAATCAGAAATGTTATCATGTGTTTCTTGATGAGATATGTTTGTTAGGGGCTTGTTCATATTTGCAACATGTTATGTGCGTATTATGTGGAGAGCAACGCAGATCTAGTGCCTACTTATTGGTTCTTAATACCTTTATTGACAACTTCCTTTTAGAAAGAAACTTGCACAGATGAAGTAACTCTTACCTTGTTTTCATTCTATCAATTATAATCTTTTATACATCCCAAGGAGTACAAATTGACTTCTCACCAGCTTGATCTTCATTTTTTTATTCACTTCTGATCGTCAAGTTGTTCATGAGGAGGAAACATGTGACAAACAGGATTTGAACCTGGGTGGAGAGGATAACAATGTTCTTCTTAACCATTCGAGCTAGACCCAATTGACAGTTGTTGACATTTCTTTAGATAGTTCTTGCATTAGTTTCTGTTATTTCAATTTCTGTATAAATATAGGGTTAAAAATACGGAGTCACCAAACCATGATATCCCATCTTCTCTTAAGTTGCTCTATCCAATTGTTTTATTTCTTAACGGATGTTTTGGATCTCCTTCCCATTTTTTTAAACTTATTTGGTCGTCTAACCTTTGGTATTACAGTACATCCTATTTTTAGCCTCTTAGGTATTGCACTGGTTTCTTAGTTAAAAATTGGAAGTTGTCGCCATTCTTATATATTTTTAGCCTGTATTATACATACAGATTCTTGAGCTCTTCTAATGGGGCATTAGTTCACTGGTGAGGTCGTCTAACCTTTGATATTATAGTACATCCTATTGTAAGTGTCCGTGTTTTGCTGGTTTCTTAGTTAGAAATCGGAAATTGTAGCCATTCTTATGTATATTTTGTTTGTATTATACAAACAGCTTCTTGACCCCTGCTAATGGGGCATTGGTTCACTGGTGAGGTCGATGGAGTGTTAAGCAATCCACTAGGGTTCCATTATCTCTGTGGTCTCTCCCACTCTTATGGTGCGAGTGATTGTCTTTTATACAATTCTGTTCATGTACATTGACACTGTCAAAAACTGGTATAACGTTCCGCTCGCCTCCAGCCTCTCGGCCCTCTTCCAGACTCCCTCTCGGATTTCCTATCAGACCTCCTATCGGACCCCCTCTCCACTTTACATTTCAAATTATATATAAGAAAGATTTCCTCCGGTTACATGTAGTTACAAACTAAAAGTTCAACCGTCTCTTAACTATTAACTATTTGCCAGATGTCCTATTCTTATCTCAAGGCTGTAACTGTTTTTTATTTGTTGTAATCTCCGTAGCTTCAACAGCAACTTCTGTGGGACTTCCACCATCGTACACATCGAGCTTCATCAACCAAAGCAATGCCTAAATGTTGCCAGGTGGTTTCACCTTGTATGACTCATTATCATTTATGTCATGGTTAATCTGTTCAATATAAATCTGCCCTTCCGTAATGTAACCTGTTAGATCTGGAATCCACAGATGTTCCCACTGGACTGAACAGAGGAGCTTTGCCCTTGACCCCGTATTTCTGCTCAGCACTAGAGGCTCCTTGACCAGTCAACTGTTTATCTTTCTCAACAACAGAAATTGGACTGTATTTATCAAAAAGGGAAGCTGCATCTATGGACTCCGTACTTCTACGTGCCTGTCCATTCAGCATGCTAAGAGTCAATTGACTAGAGGACTTATCCCTTGCAATGGCCAATTGTGCTTCAGCAGATATTTCTTTAGGAGATGGCACCATCCGGTCTAAATGCTCCAAAATTTTCCTGGCTGTTTCACTTGACTGTGGGGGAATGCATTGGCCTAGACATAATTCTTTTGTCATGGCTTCTCGAGAATAAAATGTATTCTCTCTCTCAAATCCAGTCAGGTTCTTGACAGATTCCAATGTAGTTCGTTCTCCATCATTTCTTGGTGATAAAAATGGAATGAGTTGATTACTTGTTGAACTGCAAGGATTAGAATTCCTTAACTGGTTGACAAAAATGGGTTTATGCCGGGTCCTCCTAATTGATCCTCCAGATGTGAATTCATCATCCAACACAGAGCTCCTCCTCTTCAATATCTGTCGTCCACCTGTGATTGGAGATTGTATTGGTGTCCACTAAGATACTGGTGTGCTGATTGGAAATCCATCATCTATACGCTGAGTAGGAGCCTGCTGATTAACATTTCTAGCATAAGGAGTACGACTTAGGCTCTAGATCCTACTCCTTGTCCTTGCAGAATGTGGCGTCTTAAATTTATCTTCAACCTGTCCATTCCCAATCAACGAGCCTTCTGTTCTTGGTACAATTGAGAGACCATTCGATTTACTTGGTGTATTTTCATCTCGAAATGGCCTACTCTGTATAGCTAAACTAGATGCTCTATAAGGTCGCACACCCATAAAAGCTTTTGCAATATCAGCTGGTGAAGAGCCAGCTTCATCCGGAAGGTTTCTAACTACTGCAGGAGTTAGAGCATTGGCAAATAAACCTTTATCCCAAACAGAATTTTCTAAGTATACATAATGCTCTCATCTGGAAAATTGTCAGTGCTGGATGCACTGATAGGCTGATGTATGCAACCCTTATCTATTGGATGTGCCATAAGATTACGAGCTAATTGACTGTAGACTCTATGTTCTGCTTCGAGATTTTTCCACTCTGAACCCTTACTTGAACTAGTTCCTTCAGGATTGATTGTTTGGCTAACTTCAACAACACAATTAAACCTAGATATTTCTGGAAATAATCTGATGCAAAGCTCTTTAGAAGATCCACATTCAACAACAAATTGCCCGCCACGCTTGGAGACTGTGCCACAAAGATGTGAATTCCTGCGGCCCTATTTTTATGGAATTATTTCTAGTGAATTCGAACATGAGGAGATGAACAGTCTTGAGGCTGAATGATTGGTTGGCCGAAGACAGAGCCCTCTGCAATTCTTAGTCATCTATGAATCCGCTCCCATCTTGATCACACATCTGAAAAGACCTTATGATTTTGTTATGTGTAAGGTCTTTTTCATTGAACCACAGAGCAGTTTATCCATGCCAAAGGCCAAACCAATCTTGTCCACAAACATTAGAAATCTCGTATGCATATTTTTTCTCAGCATCACTGGGCACAATTTTGGAGTTCAAGGCAGAAAGTTTTGATATACCAAGTACAGGTGGTTTTGCCCAGAAAGGACAAACATCACTCACAAATAGTAAATGGTCCAGCATCTGCTGTTCTTCATCTTGGTCTCTGTACATTATCAGGAGTGTTTCCTTCAATAATCTATTGCCAAAACCCGAGGACAATGGAACCTTGAGAAACGGATACGTTGCATAATCGACCTTGTTTATGCAACATATTTTTTAATTAAAAATATCAATGCTGGTGCTAACACTTGCCATACTTAGGAGTACCTGGAATTATTACTTTGAAGTATGGAGTCCTGGACAACACTAGAGGGCCCTGCCCTACCTCTCCCTTTCCCCCTATTCCTTTGAATGCTACATGGAGACATGCTAAAAATGCCAGGATTCGCACCCAGCTTCTGCAAGGCTTCACCAGAAGCAGGACCCAGACCAAGAAAAAACAATCCTATGCAGGGGCAAAGAGAAGCAACAATCCTATGACCTAGGAAATCTAGAGAAGACTAGCCGGGGCAATAGAGGTTGGTTTTTCCTGGAGTGAGGGTTGCTCAGAATAATGAAAGCAAGCGCTGGGTCCAAACAAAAAACTGAAGTAGCAGAGTGAGCTCAAATCCATGGGGACTCACCCATTGCTCAAGCCTAGGATCTATCCGAGACTGTGGCCCAAAGTTGGATAAAACACCCCTATTCAGGCTAACAACCATGTTCCTTCCATTCAAAACCATCATATTTGCATTTGCCACCTAGTTTGCACCTTGTGAATCCATGATGCCGCTGCACATTGTTAATTGCTGTGTGCAGTGAGCGGACTTCACATGAAGACCCCTGCTACCCTCCTCAACTGTGTTATAAACTGATCTGTCCATAAAACAAGGTGCATGTACTCCCCTCCGCCAGTGTTTGCCATGTACCCTCATGCCTCGTGGGTTGGCCAAGGGCCATGCTCATAGCACTATCACCTGTCTCTTTTTACCTGATCCGGGGATAAATTTGTATCTTGTTTTACATAGGAACACATATTTATATTTCTAAATTTGTTCCAAAATTAATTGTCGAGGATGAGATTAAACCTCCAATCAAGAATAGCTCAACCTAGAATAGGCCAATCTTATCCTTAATTTGTCTATATTGACAGTGTATAATGAACATCCCCCCATAATCTGTTTATATTTTTATTTTCTTTTGACACCAAGCATTTTCCTAACTTTCTGAATCCTCTTCCTAAAATAATTTTTGAAGATATGAGCAAGTTGATCTTCATTTCCACATAACACAATTTCAACTTATTTGTCTTGAATCTGCTCCTTTCTATAAGTATTGAAGAAACTTTTGAACTGCGGGGCTTGAAAATTATAGGGGAAACCAATCAAAATTCATCCAAGAAGAATATACATTATATTGATTCCTATAGAATATTTTATATAAGGAACAAAATTTGTGCAGACCCAAGTGAGTGGTCCAATGGTTATTATGTGGAAAAAATAGGACAGCGTTCCCCACAGGTCATTGGTTCCATTCCAGCCAGGGGTCAAAATTGCCTTGATTCTTCGGAATATCAGGCCATTGTAATTTCCCAGTTTTAAAAAAAAAAAGGAACAAAATTTTTGCCAATGATCAAGTCAACAATCATTCATTTCTTGGAGCAACGTCTTATTACTAAGTATGGTGTTCCATCAATGCTTGTTTTTAACAATGTTACCTATGTTTCTTCTTTAAAGTTGATTTTGTTTTATTTACATAAGGGAATTATTATGTGATACTCATATAAATATTACCTGCAAGGAAATGGTGTAGATGAGTCCCTTAATAAGAACTTGATCAGTATTCTAAAGAAGATTGTAGTTGACAATCAATGAAATTAGCACATTGCTTTGTCAAATGCCCTATTTGCTAATCAAATGACTCCAAACGCTACCATAGGATCTCCCCCCCATAAGTTGGTATAAAGGAATCCATCCTTACCCCAAACATATTCCTTCCATCATTCCAATTATCCCAAGCCTTAGGTAGGAAAACAAGTCTAGCCATTTAGAGATGGATTAATACCTTATTGAAGTCAGAGGAAGAAAGAGAGAAGGATAGGAATAAGAATGTTGTTCACCAATATATAGTCAAAATATGGTTTGATAAATTATCTACAGAGAACAAGGACTTCTAGGTGGGAGATCTATATTGAAATGGGACAAGTTGCATGAAGAAAATGAAACACACTAAATATTAAAAGATATAGTTTGTTCCTTTCCAAGTAGCTGAGAAGCTTGACCTAGACATACAAATTGAAAAATTTGGAAGGGAAAGTAGACCTCCTTCCTATCAATCGCAAGATTCTGAAGAGTTATTTCACTTAGTTGTTTTCAAAGCAGCTAGCATGTACATAAGTAAACTTCCATTTATTTTTTTTCACTATTTTTATTTCATGCCTTACTTTAATTTCTTTCAGTTTGAGCAGTTTACTTTCAATTTTGATTTTCTATTACATTTTTATTTTGATGGTTTCCTTTATTTCAATTCACCATTTTGGTTTACTCCTTAAGATGGATGTTTTTGCATTGAAATCTCTTAAGATTCCATTTCAATACTCTAAGCACAACTATGTTAAGATATGGGATTTTTTTTTTTAATTTTATTAAAGCATTATCCCATGAAACTATTTGTTTAAAATCTTATTTAGAGTATCAGAAATTTCAGCACAGTGGTGGAACACAAATTTGGCTAGGGGAGTAGCCCATGAGTAGTTCAAGGTCAAGTGTTGAATAGCTTGTTGGTTACCTATAGGGTCTCATCCACTCATATAATGATGATTGATGTCTTTTTGATTTCACATTTAGGTACTCATATTCAAATGTTACATGTCACACACACACACACACATACGCGCGCGCGCGTGCACAAAGGCATACTTAATAGATTCTCAAAATAACAAGTGTCATCCCTTGTTCCTTTAAAGAGTTACTGATCTCCCCCATCCACCTCTTGCTCAAAGAAAAATCAAAAGTTAATGGTGGGAAACAAGTTTCAGATCATTTAGGACATCTAGGTATATTTGTTGAGACTATGGATTCTCACCAGTAGTGGAACAATGCCTGTGATACCAAGGTGACTCTGCCAGGGCTATAATGCTCGCTAGCATCAAAGTGACACTAAGAGAACATGACCAAATAACCCGAGAAAATCTTTGACATCCCACTTCTACAACAACTCGGTTGTACCATGTTGGCATCTAAGGCTATAAGGAAGTCATGGAATTAACTTCATTAATTTGACACTTCAACTCCAACTAGCAGGTTACTCGAGCTTGAAACTGGGCCCTTATGCAGGTAGTTGGGTGGTAAATTTCTGGTGGGGACCCATGGATGAAATTAAGATTCATCATTGAGAGATTATTACTTCCTTCTTAGTTCCTATGTTGTTCCAACGACTAATTTTCAGAGATTCACTGGTCTCACTCAATGCATCACCAATTGTTGATCTAGCAACAACTCCCCCAAGTCCTGCTTCTTATTACATAACAATAAGTATAAATTGGGGACCCCTCCTAATTTTTCATTTTTGTGGCAATTGAGGTATTGATCTTAGTTTTATTTTTGGTTTTGACTTAATCAAATTAAGCTTGAAAACTCCTCTTCATTGTTTGGTGAGACCAGAATCTCATGAAGCTTTTGATCTTGCTCAAAAGCCCCTAGATTTCATTTAATCTTCAACATGAATATCTAATTTACTTATCTTTGAGTTTAATATTTTGAAATTTTTTTTGAGTCTTTATTTCTTCCATTGACAATCTTAGTTCAACACAGATTTTTTAAGTTTCAAAAGTTTTCACAGTTCCTCGAACCTTTCAATTTCAATATTTTTGAACTTTGTGACTTTATGCACCCGGGTTGGATTCCAAACCTAGTGATCCTTTTGAAATAAACTTTTCTTTAAAGATCCTTTGTCACAACGTTTGCAAAATTATGACTTAGAAACATATGCAATGTATCACATGAAGAAGAAACTTCAAAATTTGAGAAATAATGACAACATTGTGAAGGAGTATTTCACAAAGGCACTAAAGTTTAAATGTATGTGAGATGTGAAAAATTGCATGGATTCAAAGATAGGAATGTTTTTGAAGAAATCGTGACATGACACAACAGTTAAAACAATTTGGGAGTGTGGTGTCTCACAAAGAAGTTCAGTCATGCGATATGTCGTGTGTGACTATGAATTGAAAAGGTCAAAGGTGAGGCGACATGTCGTGTGTGACTATGAATTGAAAAGGTCAAAGGTGAGACAAGGCACAAAGACAAATATTTAGGAAGCACAAAATGTCATGGGAATGGTAAGCTACCAAAGATATATCCTCTCCCACCACGCTGATAATAAGACATACTGAACAAACAAATTATTACATGGCAAAAAACACACAACCCTAAAGTTTTTACATGTGCAATGAAGTATGGAATTGAAAATCAAATAGTGCATAAGAAGAAAGCCACCAAAATAAATCCACCTAAGGTTTCTTATAAAAGGAAAAGGGAGAGATAAAAGGCTCATTTCATATTTACACATGGTAAAGACAAAATGGAGAGAAGATTTATCACAAGGTTTTATCGTCTTTCATTATAATAGTCACACAAATCACCTGCCACTTGTTTATTCCAGCAAAAGGAGGACATTGAGATCCACTCATCGTCAGTTGCCCCTCACTACTAGGTTTCAGGAAAGACTGTCCTTCCTAGACAGATTGGTGTTCTTCATGTTGACAACTCATTTGCTTGGAGTTTTTTTGATGGTGCTTGTCAGGGCACAGAGGCTATCTGTGGAATAGGAGGACTCATCTTTCTTTCAGATACTCATCTATTCAAGTTCAAAGCAAATGTTGGAAATGGTTCTAACAATTATGGAGAACTCATGGCTTTGCAAATCCTCTTGAATTTGGGTCAGGAGCTAGGTTTTGAGGCAGATAAGTGTTTAGGGACTCTAAACTTGTCATCTCATGGATGAATGGTCATCTACAGCTCCAGAACATACAAATGCTTCCACTTATTGTAAGTATAAGAGAAGTCAAATCCTGTTTTGATCTTATCTCTTTCACTGATATCTTTCAACAGCAGATGCTTTATCTAAGGAAGGTTGACTTTCCCATGTGGGGCAGGTTGTCACTAAAGAAAAGCTGGATGGAT
>Ga0213499_10000039_pt1 | contig 13754 bp, 6 predicted proteins | sample Redfir_Yose_1_Me_FD_150980 | JGI IMG/M metagenome (GOLD analysis project Ga0213499, IMG submission 150980) | Leaf-associated microbial communities from Abies magnifica in Yosemite National Park, California, United States - Redfir_Yose_1 | ecosystem: Host-associated > Plants > Phyllosphere >...
TCAGCAGGATTCTCATTTGTATGAATCTTCTCTAGCTATAAATGCCCTTCTTCTAGTACTTGTCGAATCCAATGGTACCTCAGGTCAATGTGCTTTGTCTTTGAGTGAAATGCTAGATTTTTCGCCAAGTGAATGGCACTCTAACTATCACAATGCAACACATACTTATCTTGTTTTATTCCTAGCTCTCCTAGGAAACATTGCATCCACAACATCTCTTTGCAAGCCTCTGTTGCAACTATGTATTCAGCCTCAGTTGGGGAGAGGGCTATTACTTTTTGTCGCCTAGATACCCAAGATACTGCTGCACCCGCAAATGTATACACGTAACCAGTAGTGGACTTTCTAGTGTCCACATCTCCAACCATATCTGCATCTGCAAAACCTTCAAGCACAATATCATTGTTACCAAAACATAAACAATGATAACTGGTACCCTTGAGATACCTCAGAATCCATTTCACTGCTTCCCAATGTTGCTTGCCCGGATTGGTAAGGAACCTGCTCACTACTCCCACTGAATGTGCAATGTCCGGTCTTGTACACACCATGGCATACATAAGGCTGCCAACTGCTGAAGCATAAGGAATCCTACTCATTTCTTGTTTCTCCTTGTCATCAGAAGGACTCAAATCAGCACTTAGTTTGAAGTGAGCTGCAAGAGGTGTGCCAACTGACTTGGCATCTTTCATATTGAACCTTTTTAACACCTTCTCAATATATTTTTCTTGTGACAGCCATAGTTTGTTCTTCTTCCTGTCACGTATGATCCTCATGCCCAGTATTTGTTGTGCTGGACCCAAATCTTTCATTGCAAATTGGCTTCCCAAATCCTTCTTCAATCGGCTAATCATGTTCTTATCATGTCCTACAATTAGCATGTCATCCACATATAACAATAGTATAATATATTTTCCTTGGCCATACCTCTTGATGTAAACACAATGGTCAGCTTCTAGCCTACTAAAGCTATGCTCCAACATAAAAGCATCAAATTTCTTATACCATTGACGAAGTGCTTGTTTGAGCCCATAGAGGCTCTTCTTCAACCTACAAACCAAGTTTTCTTTTCCTTTTATTTGGAATCCTCTCGGTTGCTCCATATAAATTTCCTCCTCAAGTTCTCCATGGAGGAAGGTCGTCTTCACATCTAGCTATTCACACTCCAAATTTAAAGAAGCAACAAGACCAAGAACAACTCTAATAGATGACATCTTAACAACAGGTGAAAAGATTTCATTGAAATCAATACCTTCTTTTTGAGAAAATCCCTTTACCACCAATCTTGCCTTGTACCTTTCCTTCTTTCCTTCACCATCCTGCTTGATCCTGTATACCCACTTGTTTTGTAGGGCTTTTCTTTCTTTAGGAAGCTTCACTAACTCCCAAGTTTTATTTTCCAACAGGGAGTCCATTTCTTCTTGCATAGCTTTCTTCCAATCCTTTCTATGCTCATCATCACAAGCTTCCTGAAAACAACTTGGTTCACCATCATCAGTTAGCAAAACATAGTTTGACGGTGGATACCTTTGTGAAGGCTTATGAGGTCTAGTAGACCTCTGAACCAACTCTAGTGGTATATTTTCCACCTGGACCTCTTGCAATGGCTACTACAAAATTCCTTCTTCTTGTTGTCCATCATTGTTCGCTTGTTGTTCATTGTTTCCTACTTGTTGTCCACCACTTTCTGCATGCTGCTCATAATTTTCTTCTTGTAGTGGTGGGATATTTTCTTACTGTTCTACAAGCCTGTCAGCAATTTTCTTGACCTCCATATCACCTGTATGCCTCTTATACATTTCTAATTTATTAAATATAACATCCCTGCTTCTTATGACTTTGTTGTTAATTGGATCCCATAAACGGTAACCAAACTCACTATCCGCATATCCCAGAAAAATACATCTCATTGATTTATTATCTAACTTACTTCTATGCTCTTTTGGAATATGCACAAATGCTTCACATCCAAAGACTTTCAAATGAGAGTAATTTACCTTCTTTCCAGTCCAAACTTCTTCAGGAATGCCACCGTCCAAGGCTGTAGTAGGCGATCGGTTGATGAGATAGCAAGCTGTTCTTACTGCTTCTGCCCAAAAATGCTTTTTCAATCCTGAATTTGACAACATACTCCTCACCTTCTCCATGATAGTGCGATTCATCCTTTTTGCAGTACCATTCTGTTGAGGAGTACCTGGGACAGTCTTCTCATGCTTTATGCCAAACCTGTTATAGTATTCTTTGAATGCATTGGAGCAGTACTCTCCACCATTGTCTATCCTTAAACACTTGAGCAGCTTGTTAGTTTCTCTTTCAACACTAGCATGAAATTTCTGAAATGTTCCAAATACCTCATCTTTTCTTTTCATGGGATAAGCCCAAACCCTCCTAGATGCATCATCTATGAATGTGACAAAATATGCGGCTCCTCCTAAGGACTTCACATTCACTGGACCAAACACATCATAGTGTACTAATTCTAAGAGATCTGATTTCCTTTCATGGCCTCTTCTCATAAATGACACTCTGCGTTGCCTGCCATATATGCAATGCTCACAAAGGTCAAGTTCAAAGGATTTCAAACCTGGAAACAGATTTTTGTCAAGAAGAATTTTTAGGCCCTTCTCGCTCATGTGACCCAAGCGCTTGTGCCATAGATCTGGCGAGCTTCCTTCTTTTGCAGTAGCAGCCACATCTGATTTCCTTGTTGTTGCTCATAATGTGTACAACGTTCCTGTCTTGGATCCTTTAACCATGACCAACGCCCCTTTACAAAGTTTCTAGCCACTTTTGCCAAAGGTTGTGGAGCAACCTTCATCATCCAATTTCCCTACTGAGATAAGGCTCATACTCATTTCTGGGACATGCCTGACTTGTTTCAGAAAGATGTCTTGTCCATCCTTTGACTGGATTCGAACATCTCCCACTCCAACAATATTACAGTGGTGATTGTTTCCCAAGTGCACTCTACCATAATCACCACTTTCATATGAAACAAAATTATCTTTACATGGAGTTACATGATGAGATGCCCCAGAGTCAAGGATCCAATCTATGCTACTACCAGAAGTATATAAGCATGCATCTTCTACTGAAACAATAAATAAGACATCACCATCTGAAACAACTGCAGTGGTCTCACCTTCATTTGTGTTGGCTGACCTTTGGTTTGTGTTGGTCAGTTTTTGCTCCTTCTGCTCTCTCTTCCAAAACCAGCAGTCTTTCTTCATGTGTCCTGGTTTTCCACAATGAAAGCAGATAAGTCTTACTTTTCTCGATCTTGATCTGCCCCTAGATTTTGAATGCCATTGTCTTCCTCGATCCATTTTCCTACCACGATCAACTACGCTTAGAGCTTCTCCTCCATAGTTTTTTGTCATTGATTTCCATCGTAGCTCCTCATTCATTAGACTGCTGCTAACATCATCAAACTTCAAGGTCCCTGCAGGTGCTGAAGTGCTTATGGCTACCATGAGATTATCCCAGTTATCTAGCATGGAGCACATGAGAAGGATGGCTCTGATTTCATCATCCAAGATAATTTTGATGGAGGCAAGCTGGCTGGTTATTACATTGAACTCATTTAAGTTCTCTGCAACTGAAGCACCCTCCTTCATCTTGAGGTTATACAACTTCTTCATCAAGAAGACTTTGTTGGACGATGTATTTTTCTCATATAAATCTTGCAGCTTCTTCCATATAGCCTCTGCTGTCTTCTCCCTAGCCAAATTGAAGTAAACGTTTTTGGCCAAATATTGACGGATTGTGGCAATAACTTTCCTGTCAAGCTTCTTCCAATCCTCATCCATCATCCCTAAGGGTTTCTTTGCCAATCCCTCAATTGGTAAAAACTGGTCCTTCAAAATTAATATATCCTCTATTTGGGATTTCTATAGGGAAAAGTTTGCCCCATTCAGCTTCTCCATGTCACTCGTGGCAGTGACCTACATGATGCAGCTTCCAGAACCTTCTCTAATACCAGTTGTTGAGAATTAAATCCCAAATGGCTGGCTGCTGCAATCTATACAGCAGCCTCTTACGCTGTCTCCACCTGCAAAGCAGCTTCTTCCTTCTTCACTTTCACCTGCAAACACGGTTAAAGAGAAACAACATTTCCAGAACTTGCAATCTATGCAAAAATATAAATATAAGTGACTGGCTGTTTATTAAAATAGAGGACAGCTTCTTAAAATAGAATACAAATGACTGGCTTATTCTATGAAATAGAGAACAACATCTATGAAGAACAGGGAAGAGAGCATCTACTGAACTGTGTGTTTCATTTTACACATCTCATATTTATATATGATACAGGACATATAAAACAGAAAATTCAAGAGGCTTCTAGAGCCTTCCAACAATATTGCATCAATATACAAAGGTCTGGAATCTTCACCATGAATGTAGAAACTTCTGGAAGGTTGATTAGCGGTGCCTTGATTTGGCTGAAGGTTGTAGTTTTCTGCAAAACCACAATTGACAATATGGTCCCAATGGGAAAGTTGTCCCTGCATTATTTGTACTGCTCATCCTGCCATCGTGCTACATGCACATGCTGAACATACTGGTTGGTTTTCTCGTAGAACTCCGTCAAAAAATCGCATACCCGTACTTGTTTCCATGAAAACAAGGGCCATATTAGAATGTGACCTTTAAAGAACTTATCAAGGTAGAAACTGAAATTGTAAAAGGAAAAACATGCAATAATTTTTTTATACCTGTGACTTCACCAATGCAATCTTCTTACTTTCCTTTGCACTATCTGATTGATAGGTCACGTACTTGAAGCTTTGCATCTCCACGATCATACTGCCAAATTCATGCTCATCGCTTCCATGAATGCAACGATTCAAGAGAGAAAACCCACTGCACCTGGAACAATCCCCATATAGACATGATTTTGCATAGTATTTTTGTCCTTCATCCCTTAGAAACATAATGCTGTTAATAAAATCTCTCGATGCATTCGGTGGTTTTACTAATTCATTGCAACCCTGCTCAATGTTAGTATGCAAATCACAAAATATATGTTTATATGTGTCATAAAAATATTCATATTCAACATGGTATCTACAACAGCATGTGTTCCTATCAATGCATATACGAACGTACCATGGTTTACATTTCTCGAAGGACCTTTAGCTCAAGTTCAACTGTGTGTGCTCATTCCTGAATCTCTCGTAGAGTTCAGTCTATGTCGTGTCAAGGAAGTGTTTGATGTGGGGTTCACGTTCAGTAGAACCTTTTCTCAACTTTAGCACATCTCTTTGGTTAGATGAAGGTCTGGTATGATCATGCCAGAAATTTTGTACTAAGCCCTTAACAGCATCAATTAGCTTCATATCTCGACGAGGAAACCTACCGATGAAAGCCCAACAATCTTTTCCACCTGGAGTTTCAAGATTTTCTCTTATAACAGAGTACTTCTTAATAGTTTTTCTATTTAATTTAAGTATGTGAGAAGTGTGTGACAAGAGGCGACGTTGCCATGTGGACTTGCTTACAAATGATTCTGATAACACATGATGAGGTGCACAAAGATCTTTTGTACGAGACCTCTTCCCAATTGCATTAAATGCAGATTGTAGATTTCTAACAATATGGTTGTTAGCCTCTGAACTTCTAACCATCTTTATGCCCAGAATCCTCCTAACAACAACTAAACAATTTGACTTTAGTAAAGATAGTAATAATTGACATTTACCTGCATCACCTTTGGATTCAAAATATTCCCTGAGTATTTTGCTACATTGCCAATCGATAGTGTGTTTAGGCAACTTACCTTCAAGGCCTGACAAACAACTTTCGTCCACGTGGATACGTCTAGGAGTCCTTTTTCTTGCACTAGTCATCCCAGGTACGGAAGGTGGACATGAGGTCCCATATTCTCTTTTTTGTGGTGCTTCAATCACATGTTCATCTATAATGGGAGTGTGCTTGACATGGTTGTGGTCTTCTTGGACAGGTTGCAAATCAATCATTTCTTCTACACCGAACGCTTTAGCGTCTCTCATTATACCTATGTCTTGAATAGCTTCAACATTGCTCGTTGATAGAATATCTATTGGAGACTGTGTTGTAGCTGGAATTTGAGCTGGGTCCATTGGATGCAAGCGCTTCACCTGTGGTGTTGAACTAGAGGTTGTTATGTCATCAACTGTGCTAAGATCGGTGGGAGGATCAGTGGAAATCTCTGGACCATGTCTCATTCTATCCATCGCCAACCTCGTCCTTTCTCTTGCCTCATTTTCCCTTTCAATGGGAAAATTCCTTCTAGTTTTTCTTGCTCTGTTGCGTGAGTTTCCCATCTCAAAATGTTTCTTTATCAAAACTATGGGGCCTACCCCTGCATAAGAAGCAACAAATAAGGTATTAGTTCCATTATAAGTGTTGTTTGCACGATAACTATTGAGAGAGGAGGATGATGGAATAGGAAATTTGGATTAATTCCAGAAGTTCAAGTCTTGTTTGCATGATAATTATTGAGAGAGAAGGATGATGGAATAGGAAATTTGGATTAATTCCAAAAGTTCAAGTGTTGTTTGCACGATAACTATTGAGAGAGGAGGATGATGGAATAGGAAATCCCAAATAAACAACAACATGTTAACGTAGACCTAAATTACTTATAGATTTGATGTAGAAATCCAAAAGGATGTGCTCTATTTATACTCAATTATCCATTAGAGGGAGTAAAAATATCAATGCCCCACAAATCAAAAGGAAGATTGTTTCATTCTTTTCATTGTTCCATTTGCATACCCCCCTTAATTTGTAGGGGTTGTGGGTATTTTGTAAGTAAGGAAAAGGTGAACCTATGATTGCTTCCAAGGTTTTTATACAAATTGAAGAGTCTCAAGAAAAAATGTCATCTATGCCATCCTTGTGAGAAATACAAATGTGCATTCATGTGCAAATAATTATATTGGTCTACATTGCATAATTCATCTTGTATAGAGAATATGGAAATCAAAATAACTGAATTTATGTCATCATTGTGTGAAATCAAAATATATTCATGTGAAAATCATTATTAGTTTACATTGTGCATACTTCATCTTGAATGGAGAAGAGGAGACTTGCTTGCATGTGAATTTGGGAATTCTTATTGTCAAATTAATTGATGTCTATAGCAAAGATATTGTTGTAGGCATATGATAAAACATAAAACAATGAAATGATCTCAAAGCTTGTGAATGAAAACATCTATTTACAATTCACCATACCTATTCAAATATATATCTTCTTGCAATGAAAACTTGTAGTTTGAATGTATCCACTCACTTCCAAGGCCACTAAATATATTTGTTAGATTCCAAGAGTTATCTTCTCTCCAATAGATTAAAGAATGTCAACTTGATGATTGAGTGTGAGCCAAATTGCACAGTTCAGAGCTCAAAACGCGCGAAAGGAGGCACAAAAGTCGTGAATATTGGTAGCAAACCCAGAAAATTCGTTCTCTGTTTTTTTTTAAACTAGTGACCAGAAGCGCGCACGCATGTATGAGGACGCGCGTGCTTCTGTGACTTATAATGCCATTAATTCTCCAACGTTTATTCCATTAAATGACTAACGTTTAACAAATTATTGGGTTTCACACATGTACAGGACTTGATCCTAAGGGTGAATTTGGCCTCCATGTGGGGATATGGTCACCATTACATGTTTACATGCATAAGTTATAGGAACCTTCACCTTAGGCCTTAAAGGAAGCTTTTGTGTATCCAATGAAACAAATAATGACTCAAACTAGAACACATGACCTCCCAAGGGGATCCTTCACCTCTTAGTGGGAATATTGGCACAATTAGGATTTTTTTTCAGCCATGTATTAGTTCCAAGCCATTAAATAAGGCTAGGTAATGAAACAAGGTCACTAGGCCTAAAAGGTAGCTTCTAGGCTGAAGTTCCATGAACAATGCCTTGAACTACTACACATGACCTCTATTTGGTGTATATTTTTCCTTCAATTGGCCATATGAGCACCATTAGGATATTCTCAGCACCAATAATGGGTCAAAGGGCCATGGACAAGTTTGATGGAAGAATATCTAGTCTTAGGACCTAACAGTAAGCTTATATGCATCTAACTCTAAGAACAACGTGTCAAATCACCACACTTCATCTCTAGAGAGAATTATTTATCTACAAGTTTGGATATGATAACCCTTAAAAGTATTTGAGAACTAATTATAGGACTCTATGCCTCTACCATGGTAAAAGGAGAAAAATTAGGCCCTAACAATATCTTTTATAGGTCAAGGGACACGAATGAGGTCTAAAACCTCCATAGATGACCATTTTGTGGGATATTTTGATTTTGATAGCTAGTATGGGCTCCATTACAAGGATTCTAGCACTAGGAATGGGCCTTGGGATCGTAGACATTGTTAGGGGTGGAATCTAAAACCTTGGGCACCAACAATATCTTTTAGGCATCCAAAACCAATAACAACACCTTGAACCACCATACATGATCTCCGAAGTGTATCCTTAACCTCCAAGTTGAGATATGGTCTACACCATTAAGATTTTTTGAGTAGGAATTTTTGTTGTGGAATTGACCATGGTCTATGGAGGAATCTCAATAATTATGCTCTAAAGGTAGCTTCTAGGGCTCAACATCCGAGGATGACACCTCAAACTACCTCAAACAACCTCTCGAGAGTAGCATTGGCCTCTGGGTGGGGATATACATGGAACCATTATGAGTCTTTGAGCACTAGGTATTGTTCATGGGACCCTAGGCATGGTTAAGGAAATAAAATCAAGTCTTTAGTGCTAAGGAATCTTCCAGGAATATGGGGGAAAGAAAGATGTGGTGAACCGCCACAAAGAACCTTTCTAGTATATCTTTGTTTTCAAGTGGGGATATTAACACCATTAAATTATTTTTAGTACATGTATGGGTCTCAAGGCTCCAGTCATGTTGGAGAAAAGAAACCCAAGACTTAGGCTCTGAAATAAGATTCTATTGTCTAAACCCAAGAATGATAGATGGAAGTGCCACACATGACCTCCCAATTGAATCCTTTTCCTTTGAGTTGGCATAACGATTCCATTAGAAATTTCTAATCACTAAATATGGGTTTTAGGCCCCTATACATTGTTGAGGGAGGAAACATATTCCTTTGGTCCTAAAGGAAGCTTCTAGCCATCTGAGGCCATGAAGAACATCTTGAACAACCACACATCGCCTCCTTAGGGTATCCTTGGCATATGATAGGGGATGCCAATGAAAATATGTGGTTTTAAGAAACAGGGATAGGTCTCAAGGCCTTGGACATGATCAAGGGAGGTATCTCATGCCTTTGTTGGCTCAAATGTAATACTAAAGGAATCTAAGGCAATAAATGATGCCTTTATGCACCACAACTGACCTCCCAATGATATCATTTCTCTTCAAGAAATTATGCAAATGCCTTTAAGATTTTTTGAGCATACGACATGGGTCTCAGGGTCTCAATATGGTTGATGAGGAAGCCCAAGCCTCGACCCCTAAAGGGAGATTTTATCCATTGATGGCCAAATATGATTCTTTGTCACACCAAGCATGATCTCCAAAACATATTAATGGCCTACAATTAGAGATATCAAGAAGAGCACTAGGTATGGGTTTAAGTGGGTCTTAGACATGGTTAGGGGAGGAAAATTAGGTCCTATGCCCTAAATGAAGCTTCTAGGCATCCACAACCGAGAGAAATACCTCAAAGCAACACACTTGACCTTATAATGGTATCTCTATATTCGAGTGGCGATATGTATACAATTAGGAGTTTTTGTACACTGGGTATGGATCTCAGTGTATTAAATATGAATGGGAAAGAAAGTCCATGCCTTATCCTATAAAAAAATCTTCTAGGTATCCAATGCAATGAATGATGCCTCAAAACACTTCACATGTAACCTCTTTATGGTGTACTTGGCCTCTAAGTGGCGATATAAATGTCATTAGGAGGTTGTGAGCATTGTGTATGGACCTTAGAGCCCTGAACATTTTCATGTGAGGAAACATGGGCCTTAGGGCCTTGGACATTGTCATGTGAGGAAACATGGGCCTTAGGGCACCCTAAACATTCATAGGTAATTGATTTTTTCAACAAGGACGCACGTGCGTGTCTAACGTGCACGCATAATGATGCGCGCGCATCCTTAGACACACGTGCGCGTCCTTGTTGACCTGTCATTATAGGTACGTGTGCGCGTTCCTAAAGACGCGCGCGCGTCTCTATTAATTTTGAATTTTCGCAGGCAGGTTTTTTCCAACCTAGGTGGTCGATGACTTGGCTGCTTTGGTTTTAGGTTCGGGTTGCCAAACCAAGTGGTTTGGACTGTCTTAAGAGAAAAAACATGTTTCCTATAACTTCTCCTATTTTGTGGATGATTTTGCGGATGCCATGCTTGTCCACTGCCTTTGAAAATTCACACACTTCTGTAACTCTATATGTAGATTCTGAATATGTAATTTTTTTTAAAATATATTGTTATTTTCTATTTTTTATTTAATATTAAATGGACTAACGTCAATCTAACACAAAAAGTAAGCTATTTGTTTTGGCTATAACTTTTGATTGGCTCAACTATTTAGAAAACGGAAAAGAACCCGCACTAGAATACACAAAGACCTACATCCTAAAAAAAAAATATCGTTCATTGACTATGTTAAGACCAAGATGTCCTGGATTAACACTCACCCTTGTCATTTTAGGGCGTCACTGACTTCCTTAATTAAAAAATAAATCAAAATTAACATAAATAAATATGGGAAAATAGCCGTGCGCTAGACACACCTGTTATCTACAACTCTATATAATTTTTTTTACAAAATTCCACCGTTTTCATACCAAACAGGTGGACTAACGCAAACATATTCATTATTTTTTGGGAAAAAATGACATACCAACCTTAGAAAAACCTCATTTTTTGGGATTTATACTTAGTTTCCATAAATAAAAGTTATATATTTAGAAAGGTAATCTGATTCTCTACATTTCATATTCTTACGCCATATTCCAAAAAGTTGTGGAATTACCTCTAATATTGCTTTTGGGCATTCAGATTTCTATTTTTCCAGAAGTCCATTGCAACGAACACGTCATAAGTGACCAGCATTAGCTTGCACCAGCCCATCACAATTATTTACTATTATTGAACCACTACCATGAATTGAATATTAGGAGTTGACTATCAAACATGATGTAGGAGTTGTGTGTTAATGCACATGTTTGCCAAAACAATACATGAGAGAAACTTCACAAATTTGTAGGTAGTTGTGTAGATTCAAAGCCTAACAAATGTTGTCAAATATAAGGATAAGGGTGCAAGGAAATAACAAAAATTATTTTTGGAGAGCTAGTACACCTGATATTCCTCATTTCCTTATTTTATAAAAGATAATAATGGTAAACAATGTAAAACTTTACATAGTGTAAATAATTAAGTGGAGCAACTAACCTACGTTGGCATGGAAAGTAATAGTGAAATCAATATATCTATAATTTAAATTTATATACACAATGAAAATAAGTCTAAGTGTCAAGTGGGGAGTTGTCTTATTAATTAGTATGGAATATGGTTTATGTTTTCAAGGGTAGTTTGTGAACTACAGCATGAATATTGCTCTTGAAGGTTCAATATAATAGTCATAATGAGAGAATAAACAAATTCAATAAATTCATTGAAACAAATCATAAAAATTAACAAAGATGAACAAAGAAAACAAGCATCAAGGAAATACATTAAGATTAAGATTACATGTATTTTGAGCTATTAATTCTCAATCTTGTAGTTACTTTGAGTACCACAATTACTTGAATCTAATATTTGGCAATGATTTTCTTTGATCATTTGAATAGTTTGTTAATTGATAATACAATAAACCATAATTCAAGTCAAAGTTGTTACAATAACTTAAATTCCATTATTCCTCATTGCATCAATAAAGACCTCATAATATTACTAGAAGTTAGAATTGTTTGAAACTCAAAGTTTCAACCCACACACTAGGCCATATTAGATGAACAAAATACCCTCCATGAATAAAATACCCTCATAATAATGAAAAAACGCCCACATATAATGAACATGTCCATATGAAAAGACTGTAATGATGAAAATTTCCATATGCAAAGATTACAATGGTTTTTTCATTTGTTGTCTATTCATAGGAATCTTTCACAAAGTGTTATTGATGTTTCACATTCTTAATCATAACATCACTGGTTGCAAAGTTATCCATTAGAAGATACACATTATTTTCACACCTTCCTTCAACAATTTGGGAATTTAATTTGTAAGGTTTGAAAGTCTCTCCATTCCAAGGAAAAACATACTTTGTCCACACGTTTGTCTAGTACTCCGTTGTATTTTGTTACTTGCAATTATTCATGTTTACAACTACTCTCATGCCTTATTTCCATATGTTTTTGAATTTTTTTTTGTATGCATTGGATTTGGGAAGTCTTAGTACGTACCAGTCTCCTCCATTACATTTTTTAATTTAAGAATGGCTAAATGAGTAGAAGCAGATATGGAGATATTTGACTTGTTTTTATATTCATAACACTGATCATACCATGCATGTTTCTAAAATAATAAAAGAGACTTGATTTGTATTTGAATTAATGTAAAATACATTGAAATATGTGTGGTTTGGGTATTGTCTCTGTGTCAATGGTTTTTTTATTTTTTTTGTGTAATGTGCTTGTGTGTCAAATGGTAATTTGAGTTACTTATGATTTTAGTGTCATTTGACTATGTATATATACTATGTACCCTTTTATTATAAGCTACATATTTTCTGTCTCACAACCCGATTTTAGTGTCATTTGACTATGTATATATACTATGTACCCTTTTATTATAAGCTACATATTTTCTATGGCTCACAATCCCAGCAACTCCCAACTCCCCCAAAAAAAGTTGGATGAGATGGAGGAACTTGTTAAAATGATATTTGATTGATTTATCAAATTGTAGGTTATATCTGGATATATTTATTTATAATTTTATATTTTTAAGAAATTTGTTTTATTTGTAATAAATGTGAAGTCAAAGCAACTTTTCACCACTTAAAACGTTAATTTCCTTGTCTTGGCAGGGACTAAATTGTTGGCCATTACTATCAAGTATGAAGACTAAAACATTATCTTGCTGCAATTGGCAGGGACTAAATTGTTGGCCATTATTATCAAGTATGAAGACTAAAACATTATCTTGCTGCAATAGTGGGAAACGAGGAAATGAATGATAATTTATGCATTAATAATGGGCTATAAATGCTATCTTACTCGCACTGTTGGCCAAAGTATGATAGGTTAAGAAAATGATAATGAAGCTTTTATGTTGGCGGTGTGTACATAAAATAATTTTAATTAACTGTCAACAATGAACCAAGGATTGACAGTGAAATCAAGCCAACGATGGCTAAGTCCAAGTTTAATGGCTAATTTCAAAGTACAAAGAAGCAGAGTTGTCTTCTTTTTTTGTATCGTCAACCTTTTATAGACTATAGAAATAACTGATAGCAGAAGGACAATTATCTACAAGGGCGGAACTGGTTACAATAAATCAGATATGATCAAACTTTAGGGCACTGGTTATAGTAAATCAGATATGATCAAACATTATAAGTTCAATACTGGAAACTTTTTGGACATAATATGTAAAATGTATGAAAAATATAAACCTGTAAAGATAAAAAAAATTATGTAGAAATGCTACATATTATGTTTTTTGGTGAACTATTTTGAATA
>Ga0213499_10000040_pt1 | contig 13538 bp, 18 predicted proteins | sample Redfir_Yose_1_Me_FD_150980 | JGI IMG/M metagenome (GOLD analysis project Ga0213499, IMG submission 150980) | Leaf-associated microbial communities from Abies magnifica in Yosemite National Park, California, United States - Redfir_Yose_1 | ecosystem: Host-associated > Plants > Phyllosphere >...
TTCACTCATCTCTTCTATTCACTAGTACAAAATGAGAGATAAGTGACCAGGCGACCAAAACATTTGGTCACCACAAGGGATAAATGACCAGAATTGGTCAATTTAAGTGAGCTAACTAAAAACGACCAGGATAAATGACCAATTTTGGTCACATGATAAAACTAAGCTAAAAAATACCAAGATAAATGACCACATTTGGTCACGAGATGTTTAGACTAAGGATGACCACATAACAATTGGTCATTTATTTGGTCATTTTTAGTTATGCTCACTCTAACAATGGAAAATTGCAATTTTGACAATGAATTTGTACAATTTACTAAATTCTAACACTACAGATGGATTTAGAGACTCTGAGGGGTCCCTGAATCCATATGCAATGTTACAATTTAGTAAATTGACACCAAATTAGCTATGATCATGACGATGTCATAGCGAGATATATTATTGATTTATATCATCATCTTGAAAATTCCCTTAGGAACGTCTAATTATTTTGAACTAGATCCAACTATGGGAATTATTCCATATAGTCAATTATTAGACTTTATATTGCACAATATTGAGAGACTTAATTTGGGGGGTTTAGGAAATTGACACCGAAGCATCAATTTACTTTCTTTTCACTCTAATACCCCAAAACAAAAAAATTGTTTCCTTAATAAACATAAACACAAATTTATTTTCTTAGTTCTCCATCTTAAATGAGTGAATTCCCATAATAACAATCATCTCCCACAAAATGTAATTAGAGGCCATAAATAAGTTCCATCTATGAAATATAATTAAAGTGCTTTTACACATGTCCTACGACTTCTAGACTATATTATCATCATTGAGTTAAAGTACTTCCCTTAGAGTGTGATTCCACATAGATATTATTAATCATTTGACTTGCTCCATACCTGCCATGCCAGAGGGTGAGTCGTGTTGAAGGAGGAATGCAGGGTATGGATGCTTGCCCAGGATGCAACCAACGAGTTTCCAACTACACACTTCATGTTGTTATTCTATTCGTTGGAGGTCATGCCATGTGCCCTGCTCTAATTGGCCAGAGGGACGATGAAAGCTGAACGTCGGGAGGTGAACACCTATCGGTGTAATTATAATTTTTTGGTTCGCTTGAAAAGTAATAACTATTTAGTAATAAAATTTTTGAAAATCTTGATGAAGGGAGTGAGTTCATTAACATCGTCCAATTCCTACATTAATATCAATATATATAGATGGAATTATTATCTTTTTATTAGCTTGAAATGTTTAGGCTGATTTAGTGAAGGCCTTAAATACAAAAAAAAGGGACCAAAACATTCCAACTTTTACACAAAGAAGAAAGATTTGAATTTTTTACACCTTCCATGTACAAGCCATGGTTAATCCCCTCAATTAGCCTTGACATTGCTTTCTCAAAACAACATTAAAATGTGCTCCTTCCAACTATATCCTACCATGCTCCATACCCAAAGCTTTGCACCCAAAAACTAAACTAATTTTTGTTTAGACCACGGGAACTTAGCAACTTCCTAAGAGTATATCCAACAACTCACAAGTCAGATAACTTGTGACTCATTAGGGGCCGAGACGTCCCGAAGCCCACCGAGGGGAACCTCTATGCTTGGATCGCCTACCTTTCGAGCCTTGTCACATCGGGCCAATATGAGCATCCCTACCCTCACCGGTTTTGAACTTGTGACCTCCTTAAAAAACTAAACCAAATTTTAATTATTGTGCAGTCACGAGCCAAAGGACACCATGACTCGTTGTCCGCCCAAACCCATCCTCCCTCATCCTCATGTGAACACGGTGCTCCAACAACGTGACGTGTATTGCCAATACCCCACGCCACTTTAGAAAGACAAATGAGCCAACAGACAATACATTTACAAATCAAAGCCATGGAGCTCTGTGTGTAATCCACCCAACGACCTTGCATGCCCTAAGAGCTCCGAACCTTCGGATCTTCACAAACTGAACGGATTTTATTCATCGAAACTCTGAAATTTCGGCCAAGCCTTCTGGTAGTGGTTTTTTGGGAGTGTCAGCACCACTGACATTGCAGGCATTACAGAGCATCCATCATTTGGGGTATGGGTTTTAGCTGACGAGTAGCATGGCGACAGGCCAGGATCCAGTGGGAGGAATGACGTTGATGGACCTCATTACTTCGGATCTTGTTTCGGCGGCCCAAACCACAAGCGGGGGGGTGGCTGCTTTGCCTTCTTCCACTCTGGGAAAAGTCGGTCAGGCAGATCGAAAAACCTGGAAGGTGGGTGGTTTCATTCCGCAGATCCAGAGCGATAATCTATCCGCAGTTGCCAAGGTTTTAACTCCTGTCAAAACTAATATCATTCCGGTCAAGCAGAAGAAAAAGGTAAGCTCAGAGCCCCAGGGTTTTAGTGCCTCAGCTAAAGTTCATTCATTTGATTGCAATCTTTATGCTACTGAATTGTAAAAACTTGGTTTGGCATTTTTGTCACCTGCCTTTAAAGTATTCTAATTCTTCCCTGGAACTGAAAATTATCCCTATTTAATAGAGCTTTGAACTTATGGATGTGGAAAACTACCTCCTGCGAAGAGTTTTGAATGTTATTAGATTCAAAACCTGCATTACTAAAAACATAGTTTCCCTGAAAAGATGCGTGTTGCCTTTTGCATTTTTTGGAACTAGGTGGTCTTTGGTTTAAGTATCAGGGGAAGGGACCGAGCCTACAGCCTGTCTTGTGGAAAATTGAGATTGATATATTACCAAGGTTTGAAATTGATAGATTTCAAGCCTTTCTAAAAACAAGACATGTTTGGCATATTCACCCAAAACCAAAACTAGAGTGGTTCACTGAAGTTGTGTGCAATTATCATGAACTGAGTATGGTATGATCTACTTATGTTACAAAATGATATTACGCATTGACACTCGAGTGTTTGCTTGGGACATTAAATTGTGAATCGTGAGTATGGATCCTTCTTTGTTATGATAAGAGTAGAGACTTCCCAAGAGGACTGTGAAATGGAATCATGGAAAGCTTGAGTTCAATAGTAGGTTTCTTTCAGATATCGTCTCCTTCTACCTATTAAGGCCCAAGTTTTTATTATCAGGACCATATGATGTTTGCAAGTATAATAATCCATGATAGTTTAAATCGTGCAATTGGAGATCAAGATTGTAATGCACAAAGACAACAAATTCACAGCAATATCAGGAGAGAATTTTAGCCAATATGGATCATCTGAATTTCAGGACAGATCACAGTTATTTTTTATCTGGGGATAACAGTCACATCTGCGAGGGTGGAAATAGTTCACTAAAACATTGTGTTATTTTTACATTTGGGAGTGTTTACTGCAAAAGTTTGTTTCTGAAACTCGTACCTTTGATGTAGTCACTTGTTGCTTTTGGAGATACATACATGTCCCAAGATTGTGAAGCAGGATTGGCTTCTTGTAATATTTTTTTTACCAATCAATTTAATTAGCAGTAGTTTACAAAATGTAACTGCACGGAGTTGATTCACTGTGTCCTTCAGTGGTATGGGAAAGTCATAGATTCATAAGTGGGTTAGGCCCCCCAGATTCATTCTTAGTTGCAAATTCTTTGCACATTCCCCTTCAACACAATTGAGGAGGTTAATTTTCTATTTCTTCAATCTCAACAAAACTCTTTCTTCGGGTGAAAATTGAATGTTTTGCTTGATTGACTGTAATATTAATCGCTGAAATTGTGGAGGACAATCAAACAAATCCATAAGCATTATATAATTTATAATCTTAAAATTAAGAGCAATACACCCTTTCTTATCCTCCTTATAGAAGCTAGTCTTTCTCCCATTGAGACGGTGACTATGACTAGGCACCTAATATACAAGCATAAGACAACCGACATGAAAGACAAGAGGGTTCCTAAGATTGCTTTAAACTCTAGTCAAAGCTATCTCCGGTTTAAGAGGGGTTGTCATAAAGATTCCAAGCCTTGGCTAAATCATTGGAGAATAGAGGAGCTCAATTCGCAGAATATTGATACCATTAAAATACCACATCTAAATTTAAGAATAAATTGTGGTGTGATAAAGAATTAGAGGATAAGATAAAATTAAGAGACTATAATGATGTCATCAATCCTGACCTAGAAGATAAAAAGTATTTTTCTGTTATAGCTAGCGTAAAGAAGAAAATCAGCATTGCTAAATTAGGAACAAACTCTCACAAGCTCTAACGTTGGATAATTCTTGAAACACTGTGTGTTGAAAGAATTTGTTATCTTTTTTATACTAAGAAGGAAGAGGATGAAGAGCACTTTCTCGTTGAATTGTTCTGCACATGCCCATATTAGATCTCAATTTCAAAATGTTTGTAACAATACCGACCTTCCTAAGCATGTTTACCAACTATGTACTTCGAATGCAACAGACATGGATGGTTGGATAGCATTATAGGTGTATCTGTCACTTTTGTTGTATTGGCCATACCCGCAATGAAGTGAAGGAAAGTTATGATGTCCAAAAGTGTTCTCACACAATGGTGGCACCCGTAACTTTGCTAGAATAATGTTAAATGTAATCGTCTAGTTTTCTTCCCCGCATTCGAACATGCTGGAACTCTTTCCAATTCATTGGATATCACTTTTCAACTAGTATCCAAGATTGAGGCTACACCCAATGCTTACCAACCCACCAAGAAACCTTCCCAAGTGTAGCAAAAAAGGGGTTTTCTTCCCCTACCCTCTCAACCACCATTTGTTTTGACCAAGCTAAAACCAGTCCCATTGGCCAGTGGAAGTGGAAACATTGCTCTTATCATAGACGATATGGGCATTTTGATAATGAATGTCATGCCTAGTGAGCTAAAAAGGACAAGGTTGTCTTAGTTTAACTACAATAGCTTAACTGAAGAACCCAACATCAAATAACAACAACAAGATCTTGATTGTAGTCATCCCATCTCCTCCAATAATTTACTCTTCTTGATGGCCAAACATTGTATGAACCACAAGACAAAAGCTTTCTTCACTCACGAATTCCAGATTGGTAATAACGAATAATGGCAACCAAAATAACCAAATTGTTAAACAAGTGGTCAAATCACTCTAGCTTTGTAACACACGACAACCACAACCATATCATATTGGATGGGTCAAGGAAGCAAGCTTGTCAACACCTATCATCTGTTAATTTTTCCATTGGACCTTTCATTGATATAGTTCACTGTGATGATACACCCCTAGATTGTTGCGACAAGATTCTTGGAAAACCCTACTAGTTTGAGAGAAGGCCATAATATGATGGGTGCTACAAGACCTACAGGCCTCACAAGGATGGTAAGGTATATCATATCACCTCTTACCCCCCTCAATCTGTATTCGTTGAGCTACAAATTATTAGGCAAGTCAATATACACAAATTTGGAACTTTTTATTCTTCTTTAGTGGTCACCCCTTTCGACCTACAACAACCTCCTCCCCAAGTTTCAGTACAACAGCGAGGTGCCCCTCCAAACACTACATCAACAACCCTATAGTCATGCCAATCCATGTCTCAAAACCCTCTCTTGCCTCCTCCCTCAACCCCCTGATACATTTCTCTTTTATAAAAGAGGGAATCCATCCTAGTCATATTCCAGATCCACAAAATAGGAGTCTAATCCCTTGAGTCATGATTACACCCTAGAATGAAGGCTCGAGAAGCTTACCTCTCATTACATCAAAATAACTGATCAAATAATAAAAGAACAACTTCTACAACTGAACCCCTAACTTCTAGGTCGAGATCCAAACATTCAGTTCATGACTTTGACCTTGCCAAACATAGACTCTTTCGTTAATGAAGAGATGATGATTCATCCTTGAAACCAGGGAATAACTGTTATGATAAGCGATGTAGCATATTCCACCTTGGATCTTGCACCTTGAGCTACTTTTGAAAGAAAAAATCTTCATAGTCCTGTTTAGAAACCTTCCTATATCAACCTTTTTCCATGCAAATTAGTATATATTGTAGAAGAAGTAGAATTTATGTAGTAGAGTGATCAACCTGAGGTACTTTCAACTTCATGACAAAGCATGAATTTAGGATTTCAAAATTACCATAGAAATCACCATCCTCTGACCAAATTATAATCAAAAACAGATTTGTTACCCTGTTTCTATCAATCTTGCTTTGCATTATTAGCTTGTGGAGTCATTCTTCATGACTCTCCATTTCACACTATTGCTTGACTTGTGCAATTGTGACACTCTCCTTATGCCCAAGGGAGATGACTTCATCAAAAGCAAAGATCATCTCAAAGGCCATTCTACAAATCCCTTCTTCATATAGTGAAACTGAGTATTTCGACACAATTTTGGAAAACACCTTTAAGGTTTCCAGATCCTCCAGGATATTGCCCTACTTGTTAGTCACAAGCAACAAATTCAAAGCTTCCATTGGATGGTACACATAATGAACATTTTCTGTCTCTGTAGATTTTATTTATTAATATTATTCTATTTATTGATATTCTATTTGACAAACGTAGGTGGGAATATGCAAATCTGACTCAAATCATCTGGGCTTTATCGTTGGATCAATGCAAATCTGTTGATAACGCTTCCTAGGATTTTCCATATTTTCTTTAATTCAATAATTTTTAAGTGCCAGATACCATATGGAGGAAGATGGTATTCACTACCATCCTTATGAAACATTATATTTCTCATATTTGTGTTAGAAGATGGCCTTTGTGACATCTTTTTCTTGTGGACCTTGACAACCTAAATAAAAGGCAAGACTCTTTTGCTCTTTAATCTTAAATAAATAAAAAGGAATATTATGCAAGATATGAAGATGATGGATTTAGCCTCTAGCATTATATGCTTGGCTTCCACATCCAGAAGTTTTAGGGTAGTCATTTTCATGTTCTTGCTATATTTCACATGAAAAGAAATCACAAACATCTCAACAAATGTTGAGGGAGAACGTCTGAAACAATTCTCTAAATCATATGAATCTCTGCCATTTTTCTCCATCGTGTCCATAGACCAAGTCCTCACCATGTCTCCCAGCATGATATCAAATAAATATCCCATACAGAGTATAGCTTGAGGAGTTACCTTTTTCCATAAGTTAAAACTGTTATAAATCTTGAGGTTCAATATCCAGTGTCTCTTTTCTTTTTAGTGATATTCATGAGAAGATTGTTGCCATTTGAAATACTTCGTTTTGAACCTTTGATCATAGTTACTAGGCTTGGATGGGTCTACTTGGACTTGCAGGTTTGATTCGGTTCGGTTTCCAAAATGCAAGTTTTACTCATGAGTCTGAATGTGATTCACACCTAGTCAACTCCCGAGTCCTGCCAAGTCGATTCTCAAGTGTTGCCAAATCCATTTTCTATAAAAAAAATGTCTCTCTTTTATGTTTTCTTATTAGTTGAGTCAAACTCCTGAGTATTTTATATTTTCTTATTTGTCTCGAGTCAACTCTAGACTCTGGCCATTCTGAGTCAAGTTCCAAGCTGAGTACAGTGATGCAAGCCAAGCGAGTGTCTATTTTCAGGCATGATAGCAAGTGAAAGAGAAATGCATTTCCATCTTTAAGATCAGTTCATTGAATTACTGACATGAGTAAATTTATGCTTGCATGAGTAACATTCAAAGATGCTTGTTCGCATAGGCTAATATTGTTGTTTGATTTCAGCAGCATGACTTCTCAACTTCTTGTTTGTGATGCTGGAAAACACTCATTACTTCTACCCCATGTGTGCAGCCAGGACAACAACAAATCATGTCTTGAAAATGAGCATGCAAAATTATGCAGTGGCAGAGAAATTGCATTGAAAGTAAGTTCAGGCACACAAATATATGCTCACTGAGATCAATTATATCCCTCAACATAAATTTGAGTCGAGAAGGCAACTTTTGGTTATATAACATTTGTGTCATTCTATCAAAGTACGCATCAATGTGCTCCTTGGCCTTCGGATGGTCAATCATGTGACCAATAGGGCTCATCAGTTTGCACAAAGCTTCCACATGCTCAGTATCTGGATTTTGGTACTCTCCAAGCAATTTCTTGATGCATGAATGGATAATTCTTTCAATCAACATGCTTTCTTTGTAGAGCTCACCTATAAACCATATGTTTCCTAGCATTCTCTTGCGCATTGCAACCTTTTTCTCCTCTTTTTCCTCTCTTGAAATCTTGAAATCATTATCCCCTTCATTCCTATCAGCTTCTGCCTGTTCAATTTCATCCCTTTCAAATTCTTCCTGACATTTGTTCAGGAGTTCTCTCCTGAATACAACTTTTTCATTGTCTTTATAAAATTCGGGCAATTCAGAAGCTAATTGAACACAAAATTTTGCATACATTTCACAAAATGTTGGCTCCATTAGGGCTTTGTCAAAAATTTGAGATATCATTCCAGTAAGACGATGTGCGGAATCAATATTCACTTCTTTGACCTGTACAAAAAGTCTATCAAAGTTTTGAGGTGTTAATTTGTTGAGTATTGATTTTATCTTTCTCTGTTTTGACTGCTCCTCATCAGAAATTTTGCACACTTCATATCGGTTCTCAGTTTTATGAATTGCAGGTGAAGCTGTTTGAGGTGGAGGAATTAAACCCTTTTGGAATCCAGAGGCACATTGCCATTTATCAACATCAACACTTCTTGCTAACCCAACATGAGGGAAAGGCATTTGTGTGAAAGGTCCACCAGAGAGGATTCCACTCATATGCATTGGCACTCCACGTGCATTCCTTCCAAAACCAGGATTGAAACCTTGTCCCGGTCGAAACCCACCAGGAGGACCACCAAGGCCCACTTCCATATGAATATCACGACCAGACAGATCTGCTGACTTGTTCCATCTATCTTCATCTATAGTGCCAGCAATACTCCCTCGACGTTCAAATCGAGAAATGCCATTGTGGTTTAATGATTCAATCTCTCCAGCATGAATTGCAATCACCTAGGGAGCCATAAGGACTTCCATTATGTCTGCTGGAATTTTAACCTGTGAAGATAGATCTTTAAACTGACTTCTGAAAGTCAACAAAAAATCTCTACTGTACTTTCTGTTGCTTGAGCTTATTAGTTCTGGTGCATCTAATTGCTCCATAGTTGTTGAAAGCTCAGCAGCATCTTCCCAATCATCTAAATCTTTTGGTTCTTGATTTTCAGACTCATTCAAAGAGGGTTGCTTTTTGTCAACATTGGCAACTACTACCAAAGCTTCTTGAGTCTCCACATATTCCTGCTTTTCTTCTGGAGCCTTGTATACATTATACAAGTCACCAGTTGGAATAGCTGCATCAGCTTTACTGAGATATTCCTTCTTTTTCTTCTTTTTATTGCCAGCCGTCTTAGCATCATCAGTAACAGATGGGGCTTTACAAGAAGCAGTGAAACAAAGATTTTTACAGTCCTCTTCCGTCACTCTGCTTAATGAATCTATCTTCCCTTCTACTTCAACAGGTAAAGAAGATTTCTGATGATGAATGGATATTGTTTCCGCACCACTGTCCATTGATGTGGATGCTACCTGGTTTTGGGTACCAAAAACATTTACGAGGCCAGTACTGCATTCCCCCAGGTGAGAAACAATATCACTACTTTCCTTTTCCTTTCCATGACCAAGAGATATTTTAGAATCTCAAACATTATCATTAGATGGTGCATCTGCACAATCTCGTTTTTCTAAAGCAGCCATAGCAGGTTCCAGTGTCACTCCTGAACCCTCAGAATTCAATCCTTGTTCAGATGATTCATTGTCAACCGACGTTTCCACAGTAATAGGTAAATCTTCACCCTCTCTTTCTTGACCTTGAGCTCCTTTGCTAACCAACATCCCAACTGCATGTGCTACCTGTTGAAATTCTAAACTGCTATGGTTCATCTCATGATTTTCTTTCTCCACTTCGGGTGACCTCTGCTCATTTGTAATAATAGACTCTGGATCAACAAAATATTCAGTGATTTCTTTGTTTGGGTTGCTTTTAGACACACCTGTCAGTGTTGACAAAGTGTGAGAAATAGACTTGGTTTCCTTTCTATGACGCGGAACCACCTACTCAATCATTTGAGAATCTTCACTACTTCTATGTATAAGTCCAATAGAATCTTTATTGAGGCTTACCGTTTCATTATTTTTTGCCAATACAATGTTTCGCAATGCCATATCTCTAAAACATGGATCTGGTTCAGCATTAGGCCGAATGGATGGGAGAGCCGCTGATGTTTCTGAAGCCTCAAACACAGTACCCAATTTCACATCTACTACCTCACTTATTACTTTAACACTATCAACCGCAAATTCTTCCATTGGTCCTGCAGCTTCTATTATACCATCAGACATACGACCCACTGTCTCTGAATAAGAAGGCCCGTCTGCAATGGTATATTCAGTCATATGACTTGAATCACCCATAGATATTGCAGTCCCTGTGCATGTAACATTTGTGATATCACCCACAGATTTTGAAGCTCCAATTGCCAGTAAAGATGGAACAATTGCATTATCTGCTTTCTCTCGTGGCATTTGCTTTCCTGGAGATATTTCATTATCCTGTAAGGAATCACTACTGAAACTGGATTGATATTCATCACAATCATGATCCCCATAGGACAATTGTGAAATCTTTCCTAAGGGCTTCCTGGCCATCTCAGTAGTAACCCCTAAGTGTAAGCATTTGTATCATCAACTTTGTCCAATCCAGATGATGCTTTCTCTGCACTACAGGTTATGGTTTCATGTGGAGCTAAACTTGAACCCATCATTGATGTAGGTAATGAAATGTGACTGGAAAAAGATTTCTCAACCTCCAAATCAGTAATGCCATGTTCATTGAGGGATACATCTAGGGTGCCCTCCCCATTAGATAGCGGGCTCACTGAATTTGAATACAAAGGCTTACCCACACTGGAAAATTCAGTTGTAGTCCTTGAATCTGCCACTGATACGGACATCACCATGCATGTATCCTTACATGAGATCTCACTCATAGGTTCCGAAGTGCCAATTTTTTGCAAGGATGGAATCATCATATGATGATTTGCTTTATGTACTCATGTTTGTTTTGCTGTGAATATTTCGCATGTCTTTAAGGAATCACTAATCAAATTGGATGGACAGACAGAACCATGCTCTAGAAATGACAAAGGTTTGACCTTTCCTAAAGAGTTTCTGACCAGCTCAGCAGTAGCCCCTGAGGAAACATTCATATCATCAACTTTAGCTACTATAGATGAAGCCTTCTGTGTACTGAAGCTTAGGGTTTTGAGTGTCTTTTGTGGGGATACACTTGAAGTAGCCATTGAGGTAGGTGATGGAATGTGATGGAATGTTATGCAAGTCCTTTACACTAAAGATATGCTCCTGCATCAAACCCTTTTTGTTCAGAAGTTTGGAACCATGTGGCTTCATCTTCAAAACAAAACATATTCTTTAGAGGACATCCTTCAAACAACTTTGGTGCAACTCTCTTTATTTCAACCTCATTTGCACATGCAGCAATAGCTATTGCCAGGTTCAACCATTTGACGAGGTGCCATTCTTTTGCTCCTTGCCATGATGGCAATCACTCACCTTCATCACTAGAACCTTTCAACTGCCTTGGATGGCTATTTAGGCAGATTCTCAACCCAACCATTCTGCTGTCTCGTTGCTACCTAGTACCAAGGTTGTCTGGAATGAGGCTCAGTTTGTACTCGGCGTGGGCAAAAATTATGACTCAGCTCTAATGCATCGGGGAGCACAATGGGCCCAAGGACTGTGTTGAGTCTTTACCACACATTCTATGCAGTTTTATATCAAAGAACATAAATGGAAATCACACATACAAGACTAAATTATGTGCATACAAGATTCCCATAAGTGTCTACTCATTCTCATTAATATGACTTTCAGAATACATATACAGTCTCCTGTATCTCAGCCTCACTTAGGTCCCCTTTTTTTGTTCACATAGCCTCTCCTTGGCCTTCACTCTCTTCTGCAAATCAGACATCCAACATGTGTTTCTTCTCTGCACGTGGTCTACTATGTCCCCTTGACTCTAAGATTCTCATCAACTTTAGCTACTATAGATGAATCCGTCTGTGTACTGCAGCTTAGGGTTTTGAGTGTCTTCTGTGGGGATACACTTGAAGTAGCCATTGAGGTAGGTGATGGAATGTGATCGGACAAAGATTTCTCTGCCTTCCCATTACAATGACCAAGTTCACTAAGGGATACCTCTGGGACACCCTGCCCTTTAGATTCAACATGTGCCTTAGGGCTTGGATGCAAGGTAGCAGTTGATGGTGCCTGTTGCTGCAGCTGCTGTTTTTTATTCCTCTGCTCAGATTTAGTTATCTTTCTTGTTCTTTCTTTTGTTAAAAGACGTACTGACTTTACACATTCACTATTCTGCTTTTCCCGAAAAAAATTATTTTGTTCCAAACCAAAGGCTGAAACATCAGAAGTTAAAAAAAATATTTTCATCGGGAATTATTGTTTATGGGGTAGGCATGTTCATTTGCAAATTCTTAACTGCAACACTGGACTTTTTTGTAGCAGACAGTTCAGTCACGGTGGTGGATTGTGAACCAAAAATGTCTTCGATGATAGCCAAAAAAATAGCTAAAGGAGTTGAACCATAAATTCTCTGAGTGGTAGATGATGTTGAACAAGATTTCATTTGCAAAACATCCGCTGAAATGAGGCTAGTTTCTTCAGCCTGAGTGAAAGGTTTTGATATATCCAATGTTGCACCAGACTGCCTCGTAGTTGGCAAATTTTGACCTGAAGATGTATGTACATGATCATACCTTGCAGAAGTAACACTTAATGACGACACACCTGCCAGTAAACCTGACGTATTCGACTGCTGATGTAAATTAATTGAGTTGCCATATGATCTTGCTGATATTGCTAAGTTTAAATTCAGTTTGTGAGGACTGCTGATTGCCACAGGCAGACCTGGTTGTGGAGGTTTATGAGTTGAAGATATTCCCAACAAAGTATTAGTGTCAGAAGTTAATTTAGCAGTCCCAACACCTGTGTGTTGATCTCTTGTAATGCTGAATATGAGTGTTGATCTCTTCTAATGTTGAATTTGAAGTTGATTAGGTTAGAAAGCCTAGGTTTTAGTGGAATGGAAATATGAAAGTGGTGAAGGAAGGAGTGGCAAGACTTCATCCTTTTGGAGAACCTAACCACCCCCTACACTCACGCAACCAAAAGGAGTATGAAGAGGACTCTTCATTTCCCTCTCCTCACTCATGCAAGGAGGACAATGCAAATGGGCATGAGTCTTGAAAGAGTGCACACCTCTAGGAAAAAAGAGGGTATTCCCATGAAGAGAAATCAACAAAAACCATGTGTGAAAAGAGGGTATTCCCATGAAGAAAAATCAACAAAAACCATGTGTGAAGAGTGATAGGAAGGAAGGAGAAACTGTAGAGATAATGAAGCAGGATTGCAATGTAAAAACAATAACCATGACTGAGTAGAGAGACATCTTCATAATCCATGTAGGTTGCTAAACTTTAAAATGTCCAAGAACCAACTTCTTTTGGAGCTAAAT
>Ga0213499_10000041_pt1 | contig 13310 bp, 6 predicted proteins | sample Redfir_Yose_1_Me_FD_150980 | JGI IMG/M metagenome (GOLD analysis project Ga0213499, IMG submission 150980) | Leaf-associated microbial communities from Abies magnifica in Yosemite National Park, California, United States - Redfir_Yose_1 | ecosystem: Host-associated > Plants > Phyllosphere >...
CCTTAAAGGAAGGAATCGTCTAGAGAGCTCTTCATCTCGCAGAAATAACCACTCTTCAAAGACAGTCATAATACCTTGATCCAGCCTTACAGGGATCCTTAAGGGACATTATGTATGGTCTAGTCCGCATCTCTTCCTTCTTTTAAGGTCTGGTCTGAGGGAGATATTGCTTCCTTCCAATGAGGTCTCGTCTAGATTAAGGGATAGCCCCAATATACCCAGCCATTGCCCACTACTAAAGGACAGATAGACACCTTGTCTCAGCCTTAAAGGACCAGTTTAGCAGAAAGTCTCGTATATCTAGTCCATATATCTGGCCAGGCTATCAGGTCCTGTCTTTTATGCTAAGGCCTTTATACCACTATTCCAGGAAAGACAGCAGACCTTGATAGAACCCATCAGGGCCCATTTTAGGCTCTCCTCTTTCTTTTTTAAAGAATGGAGACTATGATTTTATTTCTTTTGGACAAAACCTTAAAAGGCATGCATGGTTGTTCGTTGGTAAACACTTAATGAAAAGAGGTCATGTTCAGTAAGAATAAAATCCATTTCTGCACCCAAATAGGGGATTCCAACACTCCTCCTCCCTAAAGATGATAATTTGTTGTGTACAAAATTAGCTAATGACCAGCTGACTGAGAAACGTTCAGAAAGGGTATAGTTTAGTAACAAGAATATCCATTTTATTGCCCCGATGTACCCGACGATATGCCACCATCCGACTCAATCAAAACGAGTTTTTATTAATTGAACGGGTATGCACGGCTCTCCCTGTGGAGTAAACCCCTTAGTCCCCTTGGATTCCCCTCCCCTCCCATTGTATTAGTGGACCTGTGCTCCTCCCTGTGTATTGCCCTGTAGAAATGTGGGTAGTAAATGTGTGTAATCAATAATGAGAATGTGTTTTTGAAATCCCAACCAAACCAACCATGGATTCAACGGGTTGTGTGTTTAGGGAGGTGCTAAGGATCACCTATTAAAATGGCAAGTTTCAAAATATCTATGCGCGTATCATATGTTAAAACGTAGAGATGAAATATTGTGTTATATTAATGTATTTATTTAAGGTATTCCATCTTGCCTGGGCCAAACCAGAGCCATATATATGGTCCTCTCCTTTCTCTTGGCCCGTGGTTCTATGGGCAGTCATTAGTCCGTGGGAACACCTATATTGAAGCTTTCACTCTTCTAAGTTGTAGACAACTGGCTTTCATTCTCTTTTTGGGGGACTAAAGAAAGTTGCACCAAAGCAAAGCAATGACTAGCTGCCTATGGGCTATGGCACTACTCAACCTGGGATCGACTGGATCGACTCTTGACCGTACCGGGTTGTCAACCTCGCTCTTTTCCCCGGGGGTTTATCCGAAACTAGCGATGATGTATTCTCCTCTCCATGGAAGAACTTATTCTCTCTTGTCTGTTGGCAACTTTGAATGCCGGGGGTTCGGGCGGGGGTGGTCCCCTGAGACTTCATGGCAAGTAATTAAAACAACAACTGGCTTGGGTTGTAGGAAGGAGCAGCTACTAGGGGAAGGAACTATAGAGAAAACTACAGCTTCTATTTCTGCACTACTGCTAAGGCTTATGAACTACAGCTAATTAGAATATAGTTACTAATGTTGTTAACTACAGCGATAAGTCTCATTTCTAATGGAACTGGAAACAACCTTCTTCTTCGCTAGGGACACATCCAACTCAACTTCAGACACTTACGCTCAGCTCTAAGCCTCTTTACTTAATAGAATAGCCTTTACTATTGGAACTAAAGATATTTCACTAAAAATAGAATTTCTTCTTATTTCAATGGGCGGGAGAGTTGCACTAATTAGAAGTCTCATTTCAATATTGGGACTAAAATAAAAGTGAAACAACTAGCGGGACTAAGCGGATTATAGAGCTCCCATGGAGATTATTATTCCCACTGGATTATTCCCAGGAATATATATATCTATATATTTCTTATCTATATATTTCTTATCAAGGGCAACAAATTGAAACGTAGGGCAAAGTGAAACATAGATATGGCGGTATCATATGTATATTGGCCTTTGCCTTGAGTTAGTAAGTGCTAGCTGTATCTGTATTCTATTCTCTGAGAGTATTGGTTAGGCTTTTCAAGTCCTGTATTAGCTATGGTCTAGTCTTTGTCTCAGTATCTTTATGAGTTGCTATATAAATATCTGATAGAAATAGAAAAAAGTGCTTTAATTAAAGAGAAGGGCTTTAGAAACCCTCGCCCCTAGATAAAGAATAGAGTAAGGAATCCTCTTTAAAACGGAGGGTTGGAGGGGGATTTCACGGGACGAGAGCCAGCCCCGGCTCTTAAGGGGAAGGAAGTGCCTTTTAAGGATTCGGCCCCCCCTCTTTTAAAAGGCAAAAGTTGTCACTATTATTTCCCAATCATTCTATGCCGACGGGAGAGTGAGTCAAATATATTTCAAAGGTGTGTCGCAGCCAACAAGCATTCATGAGCGAACGGCCAAGCATTTATTCCCTATAAGGGTATGTATTATCCAGAAGGACTATTTCCTATGCTTTTGACTGAATTGAACCTTATTTATTAGAGGAACCTTGAGCCAACTAACTATCTCTAGTTGACTGCTTTCGTCCCGGATTCTCAATCGTAAGACTGGGTGGGTCCTAGGCAAGATATCGAATCGAGCCTTACTTCACGCCAACTGGAGGAAAGGGAGAATCATAACCTCTCTTGACCCACATCTTAGCTAGCGAAGGTATCTTTATCTGAGATCCAATAACCAATGAAATCAATAAGTTAAGTTTGCTACGGATTTCAAAGCCCTATCCAATAATTATCCCTCCTTAAGAGCGTATCAATACTCTACTTTAAGGTATTCTCTGAGGTGTTTCCTACCACGAATAAAAGGGCGAACACTATATGCATATATAAGCCTTGCCTATTCTTCGTTGATTCCTTTCGCCTCTCAAAGGCGACTTCCACTATCCAGTTGGGTGCGGGTAGAGATAAGGAATTAGTTCATTGGTCAAATCTATTCCTATATCTGTATTGGACTAAAACCTTTATCGTACCTGTACTGAACTAAGACCAACACCGCTTTCTCGCTTGGAAAGCTTATGAAAAAGTTCCTTATTTACCCTTTTAAACGGTAGGGGAGAGGAGAGATACTCCGATCATAAAGCCGAAGGGCACCGAGCTACTCCTACTGAGCAGGGGACTTTGGACAAAAGGCAACTACTTAAATAAAAGGTATCTCTGTAAGTCGTTCTGCGCCGCCCGCCTTAGAGCTTAGAGCTTAAAGCTTAGATAAATGGGTATCTACTAGATAGTTCCCTACTAAGCCCACTTCCCCCCCTCCGGTTTGGTAGCGAAATAACCTGGAGTTCGGTAGCCGGAATCTCTCCTATTCCTATATATCCATCGAATTCGCTCGATCTGCATTCAGATCTGGCCATAGTCACCCCTATATAAAACCGGACCCATCTATCTTTCTTCGGGGAGAGGAGCGAAAAGCTCTCACCCGACATAATAGGGTGAGGAGCGCCCCCTCTCTTTTTAAGGAGTATGGGGCATCTGAAATGGACGGAGCCTAAAAAAGAATTATTATCTACCACCCATAGGGTTAGGAAGAAGCCCGAATCCCTCCACCCCATACCCGTTCTCCCTTGGTATGCGACCATGGGGGGGGGAATAACTGGGACCGGGCGCTCTCTATTTTAAGAGGGGAAGGAACGGAGCAGAATTCTTCGTGGAGCCAGAGCCCTCCCTCTCTATTTTAAGGTTTAAGAATTTGAGAATATCGTTTCATTCGGAAAGAAGAAAGCCCGAAACCCCTAAAAAAGCCCTTTGAAATGGTGGGGGATAGGAGGCCACGACCTGGAACAGAAGTATAGTTTGCCATCTTGAATAGACGAATTAACATCGGTTGGCTTCTACAGATCTTGCGGGTTCGGACCTTATAAATAATGAAAGGCTCTTCCTATTCCAGAGGGCTCTAATTAAATACTTTTATTCTATTTTCCGTCTAGTCCGCTGCCTAATTGAAGGGGTGGGCGGGAACTATATAAAAGGTTCCAAGGTCACCGAGTCATTGTCATGGAAGCTTGAATAGCGTGTATCGGGAGCCAGTACTAAGTCGCTCCTCTATAGTTCGTTTAAGTCAGTCATATTAAAAGCGTCTTTAATCTCTTTCACGAACGCGGCTCAACACCGCTAGCTATATGCTGGCTAGGGCTATCTATCCATATGCGTAACACATGCAAAAACCTTCTGTGCTCTTTGGATTGAAGAGCGGGCAGCAAGCTTAGGAAGCCAGCTGAGTAAGGATGGAGAAAGAGAGAATGAAGCCGAGGCCGAGGTTGCAAACCTCCCTCTATCTATATTAATCAATGATAGGGATAGCCGCATGCAATGGTCATGAATGAATGAAAGCCCAGAGCGAATGAAGAGAGGGCCAGCCGCCGACCCATAGAAGGACAGGACGTCCAAAAGAGCCTATCGCTATAGCAGGGGGAGCGATTAATAGTTAGATAGATCGAGTAGTTGGGTAATAGCTGATTGAATCCGGGCTGGGATAAATAATAAGTTATGAAACGAACCCCGGGACCGGGTGCACGGAATAAACCCATAATAGGGGAGCGTTAAAGTCTGCTAAATACTGAAAATCTTATTCTATGTGCCTCCCCCCAAAAAAAGATTTCTAATTCAGGGATAACCTGATTGGCTTGGGGCGGGAGAGCCAGCCAGAAACTATGACCCGAAAAGCTATTTGTTTCTGTTAGGGTGGTTCCGGTCAATTAGAACCTTCGCCGCGTATTGGGTAAATCTAAGTTGTGTTTATCCGGGTTCCAAGTAATATGATCCATGTGGGTCCCAAACTCAAAATTGATCTAGTAAGCCGCTGAAATTAATGCATTTAAGGCTGGCGCCTTCCTGCCCTCCTTCCTGGGCTTAAGGCTCTGGATCTTCCAATGCTGCTGGGCTTAAGGGAGTCCTTCCTCTCACAATGTTCCAGGGTTTGCTTCTGGGATGATCTTTCCCCCCGCTGCGTTGTCCTTCGCTTTCTTCGGTATTCCGGGGTTACGAAGAGCCGAAGCAGCTAGCTCTTTTGTTGGCTTAAAAAAGGAGGAAGTATCTGCATTCCCCCAGTACCGGTACCAGTATAGGCTACAACCGTTCAAAGAAGCGAGGATCGCCTATATTTGCTGCCTTACCCTCCTCATATGACGAAACAGAGCAAGCCCCTCAAATGAGTGATAGGCCAGGTTAACAGAGAGGAATTTACCACCCCCATAGGCTAAGTTAAAAGAAGTGAAGTTACCATGTGTTGACGTAGAATTTCTGATAGGCCACTTTTTCACTCTTAAATTCCGCTTAAGGGAAGGTTTGACAGGTCTTGCCCTTAATACGTAATCCTTTTCACTAGCCAATTTCCAGGCAGGAATATAATTGACTAAGTGATAGGCCACCTTCTGCTGAATAGTTCTTATAGGTTTTGCCCTTCTTCATAGGGTGCAAGGACGGGTTTTAGGCTTTCAAATTGAACAGCAAGCAAAAAAACCATCCCAGTTAGTAAGCCCACCAGCTAGCTTTCGATTCCCGCCAGCCGGGTTATTGTCCCAGCCTAACGTTTTTCCACCACAGGTTCTATCATTATGCGTTTGTTGGACCAGCTTCTTCTTCGGGTTATCTCGTCTATCCAAACGTCTAGTCAGCAAGCAAACGATAGCTAACCAGCAAGGATAAAGGTGCTGAACCTTAAAGCAAAAGATTACGTGCAACCTATCTATAGATAAAATTCCTGAAAGGGCCTAGTTTAGTAAGAATAAAATTTATTTAAGTGTCCCGGGCTACGCTCCTCGGCCCCCTAAAAGAAGATATTTTATTAGGCGAAACCAGTGAATGAGAAGGTTTTCTGAATCTGGGCCAACGCAACTTTGTGCCTGCTCCGAGCCAGGTAGCCCAGCCCGAGTAGCCGAGCCGAGTCGAGTAGCCAAGCCCAACCGAGCATCCCATGAGCCCAACCAAGTATCCAAGGTCGAGCAGCCCAGTCGAGTATCCCGGCCGAGTAACAAAGCTGAGTATCCCAGCCCAGCATTGACTCTTGGATCAACTCTTGGGATCGAGTGAATCAACACCTGTCATCGAGTGATCGCCTCTTGGATCGACACTCCTGGATCGACTACCAGCATTGAGTACCGGGATCGATTAGCGGGATCGACTCCTGGCATCGAGTGCATCGAGTGCATCTACTGTTGGATCTACTGTTGTATCTACTACCGAGAAATGCCAATCTTCGGTAATAAAAAAAATCCAATTTAGTACCCCCGATCACTCAAGCTTGGACCTGCTAAAACCGAGGTGCGGAGCATAAGAAGAATGTCAAATGAGAAGGTTTTGTGAAATCTGTTCCAAGCCAACTTGGTGCCTGGGCCGAATCTGTAGGCAATTAATCAAGATCTCTCCGGGCGAGCATCAGCCACCTCCCTCCCTGACTGGCACTGACACCAGGCATTGACTGCATCGACACCTGGCATGGACTGCTGGATCGACTAGCGGCTATCAAAAAAGACCTCCTGGCGACTGGCTCTGGGCGACCGTACAATTCTCAAGGTTTTAGGGCTGATGAACCCACCCACCCAACGAATCTGGTGCGCTACTTCTCTTCTCTGATACTGGTGCGTCTAACTGGTAACTGTAAAGACCTGACCTGATGTTCTAGGGCAGCTACATAGAAGATATTTCGTGATAAAGCAAGAGAATTAAAAAGGTAACTTAGAAGACTTCATGTTCTAGGGCAGCTACATAGAAAGTCTGTCTGGCAGGTGAAAGAGTAAATCAAGAGGTATTGAATAGAAGCCATACCTGATAGCAACTTGTGTGTTCCTGGCTTCTAGAGACTCCATCCCCTACCCCTAATCTGGTGCTGCTTCTAGGGTAGTTTATAGTGGTACCTCAAAAGGTCTGATAGAAGTGCGTTTAACTGGTAACTGGACCTAATGTTCTAGGGCAGCTACAGAGAAAGTCTTTCTAGCAGGTGGGCTGAACAAGTAAAGGTATTGTGATACGGTTCGCAACATCTCTTCTTCGTGGTCTAAAGAAAGGTAAGTTCCTCCATGGTCCTAGCTTAGGGTTTCCGGCATTAAAAGAAATAAGGGTAAGGCGACGCTAAATCATCCCATATGCCCTATGTCCTCTCCAAAATCCAATCCGATCCGGCACTTTTCCTGTTCTGATAGCATTCCGTCCCTCCTTCCTAATTAGGTGATTCTGGGTTCTGGGCTCCTCCTCCATATTCTATAGTTTGAAGCCTGTTCCTTCCCATCCATTCCAAGAAGCTTTTGGCGCCCATAATAAAGTGATCGGGCAGTAGTTACGATCTAAGCAAAAGGTAAAGCCAGCCCCCCATGTCTCTGAAGTTCATCAGGCTATTTCTAATCTATCCGGCCAGGTAAGTGAAACGATCTATGTTTCAACCCTTCCTTTTATCTAAGTACCCCCATCCCTGCAGGAGCATGCATGTAACTCCCTCGGAACATCCCAATAATCCACCCATCCATCGCAACTCTGCTCTCTGGTGTCCTATCCCAAAATGCCTCCTTCCAGCTCCAGGCAAGCCATCCAGCAGTAAAACGATATATGATAAAAGGAAATCCCATCCCTCTCGGCCAATTGACCATCCATCTGGTGCTTTCTAAGATCAAGTAGAATAATTTACTGGGCCTTCATAAACAGGGTCCCCCCCCTATGTTGACTCTCGTCCGATAAAGCAATAGACAACGAGCCATGCCCTGAAGCAAGAGATCTAAAAGCCATGCCGATTGGTCCCAATTCCAAAAACCTTCTGATATGCGTTTTTTATAAGGAAGACCTTCCTTGTTTGTCGGGGGTCCTGGGCATGATATTCCTCCTCCATTCTGGGTTACAGAACTCAAATCCCCAACAACACCACTTTGATTTAGAAAACGTGCATTAGGTGGGAGCGCTTTTGATCGATTAAACCAATCTACAAATACGAAACTAGCTTCTCGGGTGCCCAATGGACTTTTAATAGCTGAAGCTCCTCACCCGCCTAAGCCTCCTGCCCAACGACCTATAGCTAGCTTTACCTCCCTAAGTCGCTCTCACACTCCCTCACCCTAGTGCAAAGAGATAAATTCTATACTGAAGGGTGGCGTTGCCTATAATGAAAAGGTGGCTACCCCGCGTCAGCCTCTTTATGCTGCCCCACTAGCCTTAGAGGAAGGAATCACCTTAAATGCTGCGCATTCATCAATTTGGCTTAATACAACCGCGAGTTCGAGACCCAATGGATATTGTTATATTGTGGGGGGGGTAATTAAGTAAGGGTAAGATTTTTGCCATCCCATCCTGCTCGGAGGAAGTCTAGCAGTACCTACTTCCTAAGCGCTCTTAATTCAGTAAGTGTTATTCCAGTGAATGCAGGCTGTCTGTAAGCTTGTCCAAAAGCTCTATGGGGAGCCCCGTCCGCCCCGTCCAAAAAGTAAGTGTGAGGGCTAAGCGCGGGGGTAAGGAGTAACTAACTAGAGGTTGTTGGTGAAGCAGGTGTATTGGTGGTAACGGTAAAGAGAGTGAAAGGTCAATAGTCAAGGTTCTAAATGCCCACCAAGCAAGCCCGTCCAATCTAAGGGTATAGTAGCTGTATAGACTCAATCCAACAGGGAGGGCAGTTCCCACGTGGTAGCTGTTCTCCCTACCACTTCCTGTGTTCCTGTAGACTAAACCTGTCCCTCCAATCAGGGGTTGTTTTATAGTGTGATACCTAGTGTAAGAAGGTCTGAACCATCCTTCCTTGTGGCACCGGGGGTCCTAGTATTGGGGCACCTACCAGGCAGGTTTTAGGGTTAAAATCCTAGCAAGAAGAAGGGGTTATCAATAAAATAGTCTATCCCGTCGCATATTCTACTGAAGGTTCGGTGACAAGGCACGGTGTGTTGTTTGGGGGTTCCAACAGGTATGGCTCCATCAGGAGGTAAATAACTCGCTTTTAGCTTATGTGGGTGGATACGTGCGTGCATGGAAAGGCCCCTTCCTGGGATTATGGATGAAAACCCGAAGTACGTACCGACGGCTTACCGTTGGAGAGATAAATAGAGATTAAATTGGTATGGTAAATTGGGCCATTACTACCGGTCTTTATGGCAATTGGTCGAGTGCCATTCCTTCCCTCAAACGTGCTTATGTATGGAGTAGTGATAGGCAGGTTATGGTCGCTACCCCACCCTGGTATAATGAGGTTAGGGCTTGAAATGAGGGTTGTAAATCGTTCGTATTGATATGTCAATAGCTTTAGAACGTCAATTGCTACGTCAATTATTATTGAGCTTATTTAGGAGGGTGAATGGAGGGTGAACGGAAGGGATTCTATAGCGTCAATAGCTTCTTTAGGGGCGACTAGCGTCACTAGCTGCGGCAACTAACGAGCTGCAGGGCAACTAACTCTATAGCTACCCAGCTTCGATAGCTATTCGGCAGAGGCTTCTATAGCCCGGTTTAGACAACGTTATAACCAGTTCGATAGCTACCCCGTAGAGGCTAGGTAGAGGCTAGATACCCGGTAGAGGCAGGAATAGTAAGTGTAACCTCATACGTCCTCAGTGTAGCCCTGAAATGTATAGTGAGTATAGCCCTGAATAGCAAGTGTAGTGGGTCCGGCTTGGGCCTCGCCCTTGAGAGCCTCATGGTTTATTCGATGGAGCCTCCTTCTTTTCTTCCTTAGGTCCCTTGTTTCTTTAAGTACCCATAGAATTGATTCGATAGGGTGAGGGCTCAGGGTTATGAATGGATGAACTGCTGGGTTATGAACGGTTTAGAACGGAACAGAACTGCTGAACAGCTTTCTACAGGCGGAACTGCTAATTCCCTGCTTTACTTGCTTTCTCTAGGCCCAATGCTAGAACTAATAACCAAATATATCCATCCACAGGCTAGGTAGCTGGCATCTATCAACCCAAGACCGCTGGCATCTAGCGACCCAAGCCAGAATAAGCGACTATACACGGGCTTGAAAGTAGGTGGGCAGGTTGGAGAGAGAGAGTGCCCTTCCTGGGCGGGTGAAAAGAAAGTGGTTCAGTGTCTCTATTGTAGTATTGGCATGTCATATTTCCCTCATTGGATTGTAGGAACGGTGTTCCGTCCATAGAGTTCGGGTATCGAGCGTTAGCGGTACTAATGGGCAAGCAGCAATATCTCAAGCAGGTAGGTGGGATGGGAACACGGGGTAACATAATTGATATCGTGTGATATCGTTCGATGGGTGAATTTGTAAAGCGAGCAAGGATAAAGACGCTCAAGCTAAAAGCAAATGATGCCCATCCCGCCAATCTCTATAGAAATGTTCTGAAAGGGCATGTTTCATAAAGAAGAAAATCCATCTCAGCGCCCCGATGAGCTAGGTGGGCGCTCGGATCCCTCAAAAAGAGGACCCATAGGGACTTGCCATTAGTAGTCGCCCCCCCACCCAATGAGTAACTTAAGAGTTTTTTAGAATTGATTTCCAACAATACTTATTTCCTGCTCCGATCCGGGTAGTCCAGGCGAGTAGCCGAGCCCCCAATCTCAGGAGCCCAGTTGAGGGGCCAAGCCAATCTGAGTAACCAAGCCCAACCGAGTAAAGTATAAAAGCCCGCGCAGCTCTGGCATTGCAACCTGTCATCGAGTGGATCGACAGCATCAACTATCGGGAATCGGCACCTCCTGGGGTGGGGATCTCCTCTCGTCTGACTGACAGTGACCGTGTGGGAATGAGGTCCTCCCGACAAGTCTTTCCAACAAGTTTATTGGCACCTTCTGGTAATGAGACTGGCTATGACTGGTTGGTTACAACTACTGGGGTTTGGGCTATTGGGCCCTTCTGGCTATGATCAAGATCGACTATGAAAGGCTCTATCGCCTAGTGTATCTCAGATCTAGCGCCGTAGGAATGGGACCAGTTGGACTTACAGGGGGGGTGCCTTACTGGGCGGACTGTGCCTTACGCGGACTGTTCTGGGCGGAAGGGTTTGTTGTAAATAGGGCATTTATAGGCTCAAGCAGGCGGCGTATTGATAGGTCCGGTAGGTCTTGTCCTTCATCGGGCAAGGACGTGTGAGCATTCTCTTCTCTATATCATCTTGACACGCCACCTTTTGTTCCTGAATTTACCACTTGGATAGGCCACCCTTTCACTTTCAAATTGACCAGTTGCTAACTAAGTCATTCCATCCATCTAAGTAATCCCAGCCAAGCAGCTCATGTTTCCAACTGAATATCCCAACTGAGAAACCGATCCCGGTATCCAAGCCAAGTCGATTAGCCAAGCAGCCAAAAGCCAAGCAGCCGAGTATCCCAGCCCATCTATGACTGGCATTTCCTCCTGGGATCACCACCTGTCATCGAGTGATCGCCTCTTGGCTCGACTCTTGGAATTGAGTACCGGCATTTAGTACCAGATCGAGTACCAGCATGAGTACCGGCAGCGCAACCTGATTATTGTCTTTTCTACGCTATATCGGGTATATTTCCGTATATAACAAGCTGTTGTAACTTATTATTGAAATGTACCGCCACCTCATTCCAGGGCACGGGGTATTGCAACTGCTGGTGGGGATTGGGCTGAATGCGGTAATGCGGATTGAATGTGTAATGCGGACTGGGTATCTGGGTAACGCCTTTGTTGGCAGGTCAGTTTTTAAGCGTGCATTATATATGTAATTATACAAAAATGGGCTTAGCTTCTCAAAAGAGGTGCCATTGTAAGATCGCGCATCGGTTCCAAGAAGACGTCTTCCATCGGTTCCCAGACAAGAATACATGGGCACCTACCTTACATTGAATGCATCAACACTTGTATCGCCTCTTGGATCTCCTACCAGCATCGAGTGAATTACCTCCTGTCATCGAATCACCACCAGGGAATCATAGGTAAACGATCTGAAAGGGTATAGTTCAGTGAGGAGAAAATACCGTTTAATTGCTCTGATGAGGAAATGCCACTCGGCTTCCTAAAAAGAGCAATTTATTTAGCCAAGAATGGTGAATGAGGGGCGGGTTAAATTAGTTCCAAGCGAACTTAGTACCTGCTCCGAGTCAAGTATCCCAGCCCAGCCGATGAGGCAAGGGCAAAATCCCAAGCTTGAGCAGCCGAGCCGATGATCCAAGGCAATGATTCCAATGATCCAAGCCCAGCGATGAGCGGAAATTAATGGGCAATATGCCTCTGTGAGGTGCAAATATATCATCGGCACATGAAAGTGGTTTTTCTTCTTACTCCACTAGGCCTTTCGGGAAGGTTTTATATGACAGGCAGGATGGATTCAATTGGAGGTTGAGGGCCTTTGTGCTTGTTGACTCTTCGCGCTTTACAAAAGAAATAGCCCGACGAATAAAAAGATTAATATACCTATACCTCGACCTCACTTAATGCTACGGAAAACATTTGAATGATCCTACCTGGGTTGATCGGGCTGGGATACTTGGTTTGGATCAGGGGCTGGACAAGGGACTGGGCACACGGCTACGTCTACTCGACTTTTATAAGGGGCTTGGCTTACCACGCATGGAGCACCCCTATAGAATTAGGTTACCAGTTAGACCCATATCAGACCTTAATAGCCCCGGGTTTATTTGATGGTGATATGGATGAATCAGCCTTACCCTTAGGTTTTACTGCCCAGAACCCTAGACACAGCGGTGGGATTATGTTTACTTTACCCACCCAGATATTAGACCAGGACAATCTGTAGTAGTAGGGAACAGCTGTCTCAGAATACCCTTGACTTGTTCATACAATCCAGATACCTGCCAGAAAGACTTTCTCTGTAGCTGCCACCATGAGGTCCAGTTACCTTCAAGTTACCGGGTAGAACCACGAATAGAATACCTTAGAAGCAGCACCACATTATGGAATGGGTTGGGATTGGGATTGAGTAAGTAAGCCAGGAACACAACAAACAGTAGCTGGAAGGGATGGCCTTACTCTTGGTTTACTCTTTCACCCACCTTAGGATAGGATATCTTCAGCCCTAGACCTTGAATCAGAGCATTTTCGTGTTGGTAGTCACCGGTAGACCTAAAAAAGCTGCTGATGGGATCGATCGTGGGATGGATGTTTAATCGGTTCATTAGATCTTGTTCAGACAAGCCACCACCTGCCACAAAGAAAGACCTTTATCTCAGCCCTAGAACATTAAGTCTTTGGAGGGACAGCTAAACCAACTGGATAATATACTGGTTCTTCGACTGGATCAACGGAGCCCACTGGTACAAGGTATGCTAAATATGGACCTTGAACTGCTCGTCCTGGACTTGGATCTGCCTTTGCCTCTGCTCCTGT
>Ga0213499_10000042_pt1 | contig 12905 bp, 7 predicted proteins | sample Redfir_Yose_1_Me_FD_150980 | JGI IMG/M metagenome (GOLD analysis project Ga0213499, IMG submission 150980) | Leaf-associated microbial communities from Abies magnifica in Yosemite National Park, California, United States - Redfir_Yose_1 | ecosystem: Host-associated > Plants > Phyllosphere >...
GCCTTCCCACACCATTGTCCTGCGATTGAAAGAGTTGGTCCTTCACGTGCCTCAACCTATTGTCTTTGCTACGGCCAATCCTTTGTTATCTTGTTTCCCGCCTATTTAATGAAGGTCAGTCTTCAATATGATGCGGTGGTTTTCGTTGATCAGATAGCGACTGCCTTATTCGAAGGTGGGCCGGAGAAGCTCCTATTCATTTGAAAAATGATTTCCTCCACTTTATTGGGGTTGAATTCCCTTTATAAAGTTGAATTCACTTTATAAATATGGTATTTCCAAATGAATGCCTCAAGTCATTGGCTCCGCACCTTCAAGTCCCTTTCATTCCACACATTCAAGTTCCAATTCACACACACCTTCAAGTCCCAGAGTTAACACCTTCAAGTCCCAATTCACACCTTCAAGCAAGTCCCTTAAATGAACACATTCAAGCCCTCCTTCCCAGAAATGACTGTCTAAATGAATGAATGTAAGGGTATAACCTTGTCTTACCCAGGGCACTGTCTAAATGAATGTATAAATGACTGGCTTCCCACCCTATAAATGACTGTATACCCACCCTCACCTTATAGGAAGGATAAGCTCATATATAAGAGTTAGAGGGAAGACCCTCTCTACAGCCGAGTGTCTTCAGGCAGGTGATGTAGTGACAGTCAGGCAATGGGCGTGGCCTGCGTAGTGATGGTGCACTTGGATAATTATTTTATTTTGGAGGAAAGACTTTATTGGGAATTCCCTTTATAAATATGGGCTTGCCTCTAGAACTCCTAAAAATAAAATATATACTTATATAAAGGGTTGTAGTATATGTTAAGCTGGGTAATCAGGTTGTGCCCATCTTAAGTAACTTCTACTGTTCATGAACTCATTAACTGTCTATCTGTCCATTAAGTTTTAGCTCTTCAGGGAAGCAAAATGAATGAATGTATAACTGTCTAAACGAATGACTGTATAAATGGCTGTATAAATGACTGTATAAATGACTGGATAATTGTCCTACTTATTTTTGATCTAAACGAATGTATTCCGTACTGAAGCTTTCAGTGCCTGTAGTGCCAATAATGTAACTTCCTTAATGCCCTTAAGCTTGAATGCCGAGAATGTAACTTCCTTTCTGCCCTTAAGCTGCCTTTCAGCTGGAATGCCAAGAATGTAACTTCCTTTCTGCCCTTAAATAAGGCAGGTTCTTTAGTCAGGCCCTTACCTTATAGTACTTGGCCTTTTGCCTCGGGGGCTGTTATACCTCCTCGCTTCGCTCACGGATGGATGTACGGCTTTGCCTTCCTTCCATCTATGGATAGACTGGAAATAAGGTACTTAAATAAGGCCCTTTATAAGGCTCTTTATAAGCAAGGCCTCAAAAGAAATCCGTGTGATCATGTGATTGACCAACCAGGCAGTTAGAGTCAGTTGTGAGGTTCGTCCTTCCGATGGAACTTCCGACGGAGAAGCGTCGATGCGTAGATGCACCAATATCCTTTGTTTCCGCTCTCTTCCAGTGGTTGCCGCTCTCTCTCAGGTGTGCGCTCTCAGGGCCAGTGGTGTGCGCTTTCTTGTAGCCGGGGCCTACCCCGACCGAACAATCCCGTGCAGAAAGCCCGACTGAACTCTTTTCCTTTCCCGAAGCCTATCCTTTCCTTTCTCCAATATCCAGGAAAGTCAATCTATCCAGTCAAGCCAGTGGTTGCCGCTCTCTTGAGTCCATCTCCCCACCGCAGCCGCTGCCGCTGCCGCAGCCTTCAGGAGTCCCTCTCTATAACCTATACCTAGGCCAGTTCAAATTGTTACGGGAAATAACGACTACCAAGGTGATAAAGGTGATAAAGGCGATGTTCCTACGAAGGCGCTGTCCCTATCAAGGCCTCCAAATCCTTTACAAATAGTTTAGGCCAGTTGTTTAGTCCAGTGAAGGTTTAGTCCAGTGGTTCCGATATGCGAGATGGACCGAAACCAAGGCCTGCAAATCCTTAAGCGACAGCGGGTAGAGTTATTTGTTCCTTTTCCACCCAGGCAGGTAGAGTGAGTGGTTCCTATATGCGAGATGACCTCCTCTTGATTGTCCGGGCTGTCCCGAGCGAAGGGGCTGTGCCAAGTGTTATATGTTATGTCCCGAGCCGAGGAGAAGTGCCGAGTGTTATATGTCCCTTGATGTCCCGAGCCAAGCGTTAGATGTGATGTGCCGAGCGAAGGAGAAGTGGCGAGTGTAAGATGTTCCGAGATGTCCCGGTCCAAGTGATAAACCTACCAAGGTGTCTAACCAGAGAAATACCTCCCAAGACAGTCCCTCCCGGAGTAGTACCTCCCAAGGCAGTCCCTACCGCAGTCCCTCCCGGAGTGGTTGCTCCCAAGGCCTGCAAATCGATCTCTCCCGGCAGTTGTTTCTTCCAATTGTTGGGTAGAGGCAGTTTTTTATGCCAGTGGTAGCCGCTCTCTTGAAGATATCTCTCAACCGCTACCGCAGCCGGTCACTTCAGGAGTCCCTCTCTAAAGACCTCTACCTAGGCCAGTGAGGGTTGTTACGGGATATAACAACTACAAAGGCCTCAAAGCATAGGAAGAAATCCCAAGGCCTCAAAATCCTTCTTAGGAAAGGAATGAATGCCAGACCCCTTAAATTGAACAGGCTTGCTTGCTTAGGCGCTTAGACCATGACCATTGGGATTAACTTTAGATGCCTATTTTAGTAATGGAAGTTGGACAGACAGGTTGGACAGTTACCAACTGTTGTGGGATTGGTGGAACTGCCTTCTTTGATTGAGGAACTACTCCCAGCAAGTGGAGATTGGAAGGGCTTGGGCACGCACTTAGAGCTTTGGTATTGACCTGCTGGCCTACTGGATTAATTTCAGTTTGACAGCCACAACTTGTGTGTTTAGGCCTCTTTTTTACGAAACTTCTTATTAAGCTTAGGATATGTCATATCTTCTTTATACACTTCTTATCGCTCCGCGCCTATTGATTACTAAAGCCATACCCCTTATATTTGATGGATGGAAGAGAGGAAGTGGGTCGGCACTCACTTTGAACTGGACTATTTACCGCTTACCGCTACGCCCCTGCTGCCTGCTTACCTTTACTGTTACCACCAATACACCTGTTCAACCACCTTCACAACTTACTTCGCCCCCACACACCACTTGGCTATAGAGAGAGCTTTTGGACGGGAGGGATACAGCAAGGCTTTCAAACACACTTGCTTGAGGAACGAAGTGTGGTAGCAGCACTATTGCTCTTTTACTATGATTTTCCTTTACTTACGAGCATGCTTCACACCTGTTCTTTCCTTTGCCTTAAACCTATTATTGAGTGCCGCTTGCCCTTACCCAACCACACCACTTTCAACCAGGAAGTATATTAGAAGGGTACGGCATTATAGCAAGCAGCCAGAACCTTTAGCAGATCTCATTGAACTGCCGAATTTATTCTCTATAGCCATAAGCCAGAATTTAAGAAACACAGCTAGATGATCGATTCGACGAGGACCTCTCGTAGCTTCCCTTGCTCTCCCAATTGTTGGATGACAAGGTTGGATAGATGGTTGATTAGCCGAGAACTGCTCCCCTTGTTACCCCGATTCTGGATGGCACAACTGGCTCTGGATGATGGTCAATCAGAGAGCCTTGTTGGACGGGCTTCAGACCTAGGATAGGAGATGCCTTTTATCACACTTGCTTAAATATGCTTGGTACCGTAAACTTAGATTTAAGAGTTCAGGATAGAATTGATTAATTGGAGCCCACTGGCTAGGATAGGAAGAGCAAGTCATACTTATTCATTTTAGGACCTGCTACCAACTACCCCCGATAGATGGGATGGATGGGTGAGCTGGATGGGTCTTAGGGTCAGGCAGGGATAACCCGCCCGCATTAAATGGGTCGGCGCGTAAGCGTTCAGATATGGCCTTAGAAATAGAAGAGACTTTCGAGCCTGAAGTGAGGATCACAAGAACCACCCCGTAGAAGGTGAAAAGTGTGGATACAGCGCGCTAAAATGGCCTTTGAAGAGAGAGGTTTTGACCTACGTTTATCCCCTTGCTTCCCATAAAACGTATAGTTTTGATTGATCGAACCAAGCTATCCATAAACCGGTTTAGTTTGAGTCGATCAAACTAGAGCCTCCAGCTACCTACTCATTATTTATTGCTTCAGAGCATGGATGGGTCTCTCTCTTTAGGGCAGTATGCGTCGTCTATTGTTTGAAGGGATTTCCTGGCATGGATGATTGTCTTACTTATTGCTCGCACTAGGGTTGGTCAACTTACATCGGGGCGGGAGACCGGATGGGGGAAAGCCGATTTGAGCAGGGAGGCGCGAAGCCGCCTTGAAAGAACCATTTGGAAAGTGGGTGGGGAGATTGTAGGGCAGCTGGTGGTATTATAAAGGGGAGGGCACTTATTGCTTGATCGATCGGACGAGCCCCCACCCACCACCCAATAAGTAAATTAGGAACGAAGTCTTCAAATGAACCATTTGGTAGTTAATACCATACTCCCATTGATGTGGGTGGGGCGATGGCAAGGCAGCAGGCAGGAACGAAATACTTGCTCGATAAAAGGGAGGCGCGTAGCGGAGTGAAATAGGCTCTTACAAATACCGGGCTTTCAATATACCTATGTGTAGCCTAGCTTCCAATACTTTGTTCCTCTACGAGTCTTCCCCTCAAAGAGCCGGAGCTTAGCTTTCAAATCTTTGCGCCTTGCCTTTACGATGGAGGGAGAAGGTCTTAAAAGTGAAATCCAGTAAGGTCCTGACCCCTCTTTATCTAACGGGTTCTTATATCCCAGTATAGCCAAGGGAGTCCGCCCCGAAAGGCGAATCACTATACATGGTCCGCGGAACCGCCATAATAATACCTTTCAGAGCCTGTAGCCGACGCTGGAGCCGAACATGCTGCCGACAAAACAGCCCCCGACAAAGCCGAAGCTTAGCACTCAACTGAGCACACACTCTCGCCTGCCGAAGACAAAGCCCCCCTATCGTCATATTCTATCTCAAGGTCAGATTTCAATTTCACGTGATGCGTGATTCTCCATGCAGTTACTGTTGTTTATGATGCCTCGTGTTCTCTTATTTTTATTTTTTTCTTTTTATTGATTGGATCCAACTTGATGGAGGAACATGTGGAGGGATTATGATGAAATATAACAGAGCCGGTCTTCAGAGAGGGGTGAGAGTCAAAATCCAGAAGCCTAAACAACGGCCAAGCCCACCGAGTGATTGATTGATTTTATTGATAAGTATTACGCTTCCCCCAAAAAGAGACAACCGATCGATCCACCAGGAGCTACACGAGTCTTTCACCAGATGCCAGTCACCATCAGTCAGTCACCAGAAGCCTTTTGTCTTTCACCGGGAAACTTTTGCCTTTCACCTTATGCCTTCATCACCAAATCCACCATAAGCTTTAAACACCAGCCTCACCAAGTCCACCAATCTGCCCACCAAGCCTAAACTCCATCGGGGAGGGGATCACCAGGAACCATTAGCCTTCACCAACAAGCACTCCAACCATCCACATAGCATATCACAATAGCATATATCACATATCGATATACAGATCTTGTTACTTACGTTGATATACAACGAGAAGAGCTTAGTCCAATTTATGATGTTGAGGAGCTGGAGGATTTGGATTATGACAACCGAGATATTAGGTGTTTGAGGACGATGAGTCTTATCTTCTGCCAAACTGACAGGATTTCTTTTATTGATTTGATACCGATGAGGAGGTAGAGCTGGATGATTAGGATTCTGCCCACCGGGAGTCCTCTACCCACCAAGCAAGATATGAGGAAGGAGTTTCAGGAGCTGGAGGATTTTACCCAAAGAGACAACCGCTTATACAGACCAGAGCCAAACAATTGTTTTATTTGATTGATTTGATTGGATTTATGGCCTACCGGGGTTGGCGCAGACACAAAGTTCGCCTAGACATAAAATAGATTCTAAAAACTTATCATTTGCTTTTTTTCCTTTTGAAAAACCTCGTTTTTGGGGGTCCAAGGAATAATCTCTAATCAGGGGTACTCAACGTGATCTTTTATTATTGAAGATTGGCATTTCATAATGTTTACCTAGGAGCAGGGTCGATTGAAGCTCGACAAAAGAAACCCAGGCTTGACGGCAGAACACGCCGCCCGACGAAGAAGACAGAACCAACAAAGGGGGAAGCTTGAACACAGGGCTGGGACAACCCGGCTGCTGTGTGGTGAGACAATGCCTAGTGGTGGTGCTAGAAAGAGTTGCATAGCATGTGAGGCAAGGAAATGGGCTTGCTTTTTTCTATACCCGTGTTTAAGGTAGGTGGGCGGGGTTCACAGAATGCCCCAGAAAACGAGAGGAGAGAAGGAATTTCACCCAGAATAAAGAGAGTCCCCCTCCCCCTTCTACTTGGGGGGAGCGGGTTCGTCGCTCGCCCTCGTGCCTCGGACGAGGTGTAAACACCCTCACCCCCTTCATAAGCGAGAGAGATGTTCCCCGTCAATGGCCGAGAGAGAAGGTCCACACCAATAGCCGAGAGGAGAATAGAAGGAACACCTGGATAACCGCCGAGAGAATAAAGAGGTCCCCTATTGAGTCACCATATCCGATAGATGAGAGGGAACCCATCGATCCAATGGAATTCTATTTATTTGATTATGTCTCCCATCGTTACCACCAGAAGACAGAAAGACTTTGAGCCATGCTTGTTTACTTACGAGCATATCGATTAGATATGTTAGCGCCAGAAATATTTGATTGATTGAGTTCACGGATAGAGAACTTAATGCTGCTTGAACGAACGAACGAAGGAAGGGTCTTCAGAGAGGGGATAAACAAATCATTCACCAGTCGCCATTCAACATAAGCCTTGAGCCTTGAAACTTAAGCCGCCTTTCAACATTCATCTTACAAAATTACCCATGAGCCATTAGTCTTTAGCTTCTCACCTTTAGCCAAGTACGCCAAGTCCGCGTAAGGAAGGAACCCGCCCAGGAAGTCCGCAAAGTCCAACAAATACAACAACTTCGACACTAGTATCATACCTCAAAGAGGAGGGACTAGAGCCATTCAGGAAAAAAGGGGACAGGTTGAGACAGTTTTTAGGGCAGGTGGTAGTAGTGCGTTCATCAGGTCAGGAGGTAGTGCCAGTCAGGGGAGTGAGTGATGTAGTCCCTGTTTGAAGTGCACCCATTCCCCCCTAATTCCTTCCTCTACCCATTCCAAGTCCCCTTACTTTCAGACGATATAAAAGGTATACCCAAGTTCCCAATTTCCAGGCATAGCCATAGATCAGAGCCAGTGGTTGTAGCAGCCAATAGCCAGTGGTCATTGCCAGAGGATCATTGTATCAATAGCCCATCATTGGAAGCCGGTCATAGCTTGGCTTGGCTCCCGGGCTGGGCTGGAAACAGTCATTGCTTAGAGGTAGACACACATATCCACATAACATAGCAGCAACCATAAGGTCAGTGCTAGAAAGAAGCTCTAGTTGCCGGTTGTCATTGCCGATAGCCAGGAGGCTTTGAAACAATCCATCTCTAAGGGAAAGGTTTTTGGCTAACCAAGCTGGCCAGCTAATGCATCCAACTGGGTACCGCTAATCTACGGGGTCAACGGGATATTGCCCAATAGTCAAACAGGTACGGGGGACGCGGGTAGGTTTCTTTCTCCTTCAGGCCATATATTGCAGCTAAAAGGACAGATTCCACATCTTGCCATCTTTACCCAACAAAATAACTCTTTTACACCCGTTTGAGGAATCCCACCACACACACCTTTAAACCTTTATTCCCATTAGGTTAGAAGTTACAATTTCGCTTGACATGTCCATTTCAACTTCAATATTATCACAGGCCATCCCCTTCGATCGTCCCTTTTATGCTTCATGGGGGTTAGTTCCGCTTTCATTCCGGTACCCTGATTCAAAACTAGAAGAGTGCATCCCTTGAGTTCACCTTTTCAGAGGAGTTACCCGGATTTATCTCTTCCAACTTTACCCGGATCTACCTCATTAATTTAGTTGGTTTGGGGAGTGGCTCTCATCCCCGGATCTTCCTAGTCCACCAAGGATCTCCCTGATGAAATTAGTTGGTTTGGGGAGCTATGAGAGCTAATAACGCACACACCAAACTACAATACCCGGATCTTTATCCAACACCTTTACCCGGATCTCCCCGATCTACCTTATTCTATGCTTCATTTAACCTGATTCAATCTTATTCTATTTAATGGGGGAGCATCGGAATGCGTGGAGCCAGTTTGTTCTCGAGGCCCAAGGCCAAGTGTGTGCTCAACTTATAACTCTTTCACTTATTAACTGGGATAAGCAGCAAGTAAGGTTAGTCTAAACTGCTCTAATCTACCTGATTCAATGCCTTTCATTCCGAGTTAACCTGATTCAATGCTTACGGTTAACCTGATTCAATGCTTAATCTCTTTAATGGGTGGAGCTCTAATCTCACTTATTCTATGCTTAATGTTAATCTGATTCAATGCTTTCATTCGGTTAGTCCCGGAACTGGGCATATCCGTTCTAATCACGTTAACTGGTCAACTGGTACTGGTCTGGTCAATCTGGTCAACTGGTACTGGTCCGTCTAATCACGATAACTGGTCCATCTTCTGGCTCGATTCACTCTATAATCTCACTAATCACACCAACTATGGGTCTAATCCCGATAACTGGTCAAGACTGGGAAATAGTTCTTAACCGATCGAACTGGTCAACCTGAGCGATGGGAATCAGAGGGGATCAGAGTCCCAGCCCTTCTATTTATCTTTATGAGCGAGGGAGTATCGGCCCAAGCTTATCGGCCCAAGCTTATCGGTCTGGTCCTACCTTGCTTTTCCGGTTCACGCTCTTACTTCAGGCCAGTACTTTACTTGCTTAATACCTTTGTGGAGGCACATTGGTACCAGCTAAAAGGACAGATTATAAATCTTGGCATCTTTACCCGCAAAACTGCACGTTTGGGCACCCAGACATCTCATTACCCCACTTTTACAACACACATACCTTTACACATCCTTCAGCCATCTTAGATTTGAAATGAACATCTCGGACACATTCAATTTATCAACCCCGACAAGCGACCGGGAAGTGCCCATACTCTTCTCTCTAGTGGCAGAAGGAAAGAAAGCATAGTCGAGATAGTCGAGTACAACGGTTCGGTCAGATCAGACGGTTCGGTCAGATCAGAGTTGAAGCATAGTCGAGATAGTCCAGTCGAAGGAACGAACGGTTCGGTCAGGTCAGAGAGAGGAGAGTCGAGTTGCAGGGTTAGTTCGGGAACCAGCCAAAACAACCCTTTTTTCCTTATCGGAGAACAACAACTCACAACTTACAAACCACTCACTAACAACAACAAGAAGAACAAGCAACGGCACAAGCAAGGGTTACCTTTATCGGAATTAACTACGCGTACCCACCCATCTCAAGCAGGCACCCCCAAGCGGGCCCATAGCGTGAAAGAATGAACTTCAAAGTGCTCTTTCTGCATACATGCCCGCTTTCTTCCAGGAATCGTGCGGAAAACACACACATGCCCGCTTTCTCTTCTCCGGGCATCAGCATCCACCTACGGAGGGAGGAGCCCACCTACGCATGCATGCCGAGCTCCTAGGGACCTGTGCTATCCAGAGCTCCGTCTGCCTGCCTGACAGACTTAGAATGAACAGCCTCCTCACTCACTTCACATACTTAGTTACCTTACACACACGGCTGCCTACTCACCCACATGCCTACGTCGTGCGTTAACACCACACCAGCAAGCACCTAGCCGCTGCAACTCCCATCAGCAGGCAGCAGGAGGCAGACACGGGTGCGCACCCCTGACTTCGGGCAGACACGCGTGGGGAACCATCAGCAGCATCAAACTCAGATTCTCTCTCAGCAGCAGCACCTATCAGCAGTGGCGCGTGAACCACACCACCACAGCACCCTTCAACAGCGGGTTTCATACGCGGGGCACCAACACTGCGATCTAGCACAGGGACAGCCGCTCGTACGGGTATACTTTACACACCCGGCCTCCAGACACTCGGGCGTACCACCTTATTGATGTAATTGTAAGGGTCAGGCCCTTCACGCAGATACCCTTACACTCACGACCTTCCCGCAGATACCTTTCCGCATACTTACGCCCAAACACACTTAGGGACCTATCCCACAACGGGACCTATCAGATCAGACCCCCGCTTTCATACAACGGGGGGACCTATCAGTCACGCTGCTACAGGTACCCCATGCGGAGCACGCAGGAACCTAGCCGCGGGCAGAGCCCCTAGCTACAGAGAGAGGAGAGGTAGGTTTTACCCTCAACACCCGCTGCTTAGCCTTTTTATTTCGATACGGGTTCAACAGGAACAAGCCCCCCCTTTTCACTAGGATTAAAAGACTTCTGTACCTGAAGGATCCCACAGCAGAAACCTAGACAATGAAAGAAACAGGGCCAACCAAATAGACCGCACCACTCGAACAAAAATAGGAACAAACAGCAAACCAATAAAGCAAGTCGACTGATCAGTGGGAACACGTCAATACTGGGAAATAGGGAAAGGATCAAGCATGAGACGGGCGGGAATACAAAGGAGAAAGAAAGATAGTGGGTTGTGGGAACTAGGAGGGGAAGATGTAGTATATATGTTGTATATACACAAAATTGTGTACACAATTTGACTCTACTGTACCCACAATGAACCCCAGTCATGAAATACCAGGCCTGATCACCACGCACTAAAACTACTGCGAATTAGGGTTGAGGTTACACCAATCATCTACTCACATTATTATTTCTTTATTTATTTTTTAACATTTTATCTAAAAAACATTTTCTCTATTTGTTTGATGCTCCCATATCTCATCCCTACGTGAGCGGTGATACCATACCTGTTTAGGAGGAAAAACTGCCCTCTTCTTTAGGGTTCTCTGTCTCCTCTGCTCTGTGGACGGATCGGGCTCTGTGGGTCCTCTGTCTCCTCAAACTGTAGGGTCTTCGGTCGCCTCTGCTCTGTGGACGGATCGGGCTCTGTATCCTCTTCTTCGTAGATGGATTGGGCTCTGTATCCTCTGATCTGTGGACTAGTGGGGACTGATAATGGCCGACCGGTGCTGTAAGGGTGGACTTGTGCTCGGAAGATATATTGGCGCGTGCGTTGTTTTGTTTTAATCGAAAACACCAAAACCCAATACCATAGCGATAGAATTTTTCAAGAAAGGACCACATGGAATATTAATTGAGGAGATACATGTGTGGATAATGATGTTGATGGTGGGACAAGGTATGCTCCCAAGACCCACTGATATGGAAGCATAAGCACTGTATGGGAGGGTTTAACTGTAGGAGGACCTGATGGCTGAGTCAGCAACATAAGCTGGTGGAAAGATCTGCGATGGCGGATGCAGTGGATCTTGAAAGTGAACGACATATGCAATATCAAAAGTGCATAGAGATTACAGAAAGCTAGTGGCAGGGAGAAATGGAAAAGATTCACACCAGTCAAGAGTCCCTGATAAGAAGGTATAGTCCTAAAATGCATTCAGAATGTGGAATGATGTAAAGGATGAGAGAAGAATGAAAAGGAGATTGGCCGGACCCGAAAGATAAGAGGATCAATAAAGTTTGTTGGTTAAGATAATTAAGGAGTTAGCAGAGTTGGAGGGAACCTCCGAGGAGTTTATATGGTTGACGCATGATGACGCAGGGGACGCAGATACTCAGAAAGCAAGTGTAGAGATGCTGGTCCCGATAATCGCTGTGGAAGTTGTGGAAGCGCGGAGTAAAGAATAAGATGCATTTGAGTACAAGCCATTCTGGTATTCTAAATCTACGGATAGCGATCCTGTCGAGAAGGAGGCAGAACAGAATGATAGTGATGCCAATCCATCCTACATCCTACCCCCTGTGCCCGTTGTTATTTGTCAAAATCCAGTGACCGTTACTGCACATAGTGCCAGTGTGTGTGTGAAATTAGCAATCAAAGTACAACTGCTATTGTGGCCTTGAATACTGTGAGTGTGACCCGCTTTTGCTCGGACAATAAGGTCCATTGCGCGGGATCATTATCAACAGGGGGAAACAACTGCTTTTACTCGGTCAATTGGCTCTTGAATTGGCTATCGAACTGTCCCGCTTAGCATGGATTTCCCCTCGCTTCTGCGTTCCGTTAGGCTATGGATTACAGGAACAAGTGTAGTTGAATGGGGCAGCAGGCGGGTTACACGTTCCACTGTGCCGAGATGTGGGGTGCAGGTGGTGATAATCACCCCGGGGTATTTGCGCCCGGGCACTCCAGGACCCGACGGGTACAACTATTATCTGGTTGTTAATATCGAACTAGCTTTCCCCGACGAATGAGGGACGAATAAAAGGGAAGGGAATTGCGCCCACTAGAAAATATTAGTTACTGTAAGAAGGAAGGGAACAAGTGAAATATTATATACGTATTAACAACACAATCAATAGAAGGGCGTTGTTCTTCTCCTTTTGTTTCTCGAAGATGGGCATAAGAAACAAATAACTTGTCTCCGGCGCTAAACCTACTAATTAGTGAGTGGACCGAGGTAGATAGCATTTATGCACTCGACTTACTAATTAATAAGATGGCTACCTCTACCGAATAGTGATGGGTGGTTATCACCGACAGCTAATGAGTCTCGAGTTGACCGTATCGCCTTTCTCTCCCGGCTGACGAGTCCCTCAATCCCGAAGCTAAGGCTACAGCGGCCTTTTCAGTCGTAGTGGCTGGACAGACCCTCACTGTAAAGGGAAGGGGCTGGCACGGGGAAGTGTCCGTGTTGCCCAACCACGTGTGAGTCAGTGGAGTGAGTGAGGAAGGAGAGTGAGTAAGCGAGCAAGCAAGCGAGGGGACTTATACAGCCATGGTGGTGAAGGAAAGATAAGCGTTACTGAACAATGATCA
>Ga0213499_10000043_pt1 | contig 12716 bp, 5 predicted proteins | sample Redfir_Yose_1_Me_FD_150980 | JGI IMG/M metagenome (GOLD analysis project Ga0213499, IMG submission 150980) | Leaf-associated microbial communities from Abies magnifica in Yosemite National Park, California, United States - Redfir_Yose_1 | ecosystem: Host-associated > Plants > Phyllosphere >...
ATATTTGTAGTTATATTTGGAACCTCTGAGAATAGGAGCAACACCGGAACTCTCTGAGATCAAAGGTTGTAGCGCTCATAAATTCCATCCTTAGTTTTTAACTCTGCGAATTTCACAGTAAATAAACTCTTAAGCAAACCAAAATATAATCACAGTTTGTGAATTAGGAAAGATACCTAAATATGGTTAGATGTAAAATGCTGGCGTGAGAAGGAATTCGTCTCTCTGAAGGATGTCGTTCTTAGAGTGAAATGCAAAAAGAAAAATTATCGAACGGGATTTTTTTATGTAACAAGTTAACAATGGAAATCCAGGTGTAGAAGACTAAAGGATTGAATATTTTAATTACGTACAAGCCATAAAGGAGCACAAGGCTCAAAACACAGGCGTTTGTTTAAAAGATTTAAGTGGAGTACAAAATACATGCCCAGTGTTGGCAGAAGAAATCTCTTGCATTAAAATGTACACTTGCTAAATCACAATCAAACTGAATGCGCCTAAGAGCACAAAGCTCGAGTTAGCCAGGTGTAAAAGACTAAAGGATGGAATGACAGGCCATAAAGGAGCACAGGGCTCAAAACTCGGGCGATTGTATAAAATTTAAGTGGAGTACGAAATACATGCCAAGTGTTCGCAAAAGAAATCCCTTGCATTAAAATGTACAATTGGTAAATTAAAATCAAACTAAGTGCGCCTAAGAGCACGAAGCTCTAGTTTCTTAGAATTCAATGTGTGTACTGATCTATCACCATCCTATCATAGCTCTCGACAGCTAAAAGAAAAAAATAGACTGCTTCTCTCCAGTTTTGTGACTGATCAAACTTCGTAAATTCAAGACCTACAAAATTTGTATAAAGATTTGACGGATAAATTAAAGCTGTAACCTTCGCCAATAGAAACAATGTACAGTGTTCAATCGAAATATCGAAACCAATGTTCCGTCACAAAAAATATATTTGAATAAGGGTGAAACACTCGATGTTAATTGAGTAGTCATAAAAAATTATTATAATTTAGTTCTCGTTAAAAGTTGTCTTATTATTATTAATTATTTTATAGATAAATTCTTATAATTATTCTTATTATTAATTATTTTATTAATAAATTCTTATAATTTAGTTCTCCTTAAAAGTTGTTAATTTAGTTCTCCTTGGATTTGATTACATCTTCCTCCAACTTCAACATAGGAGTTATACTGACCTGCACTCCAGATGATACAAAAACAAGAAAAGTTTAGCTAGTCTCAGACTTCACAGTTAATAAATGACAAGAGAATAAATACTTTACATATCCAAAAATCATTAAATAATACCAACCCTCATGGTTAGAAAGAAAAAATAAATGAGCCTCCAACAAGGCCGCTAGATTAAAAGAGCCTCCAAAACTGATTACATAATATTGAAGAATCAATAGATTTAGATTGTTGCGATGAAAAAGAAGAAGATCCAACTGATATTATGATTTCAATACATAAAAGATCTCTCTAGATGCTTGGTAGATTTAGATTTAAGATGATTCTAGGTTGATAAAACAACTCTCTAAACCATCACAAATAGAGTTTGATAAGTTGGAAAAAATTATGCTTGCTCAACACGGTAAGTGGCTATACCTCGACCAGTGGCCCATAGATCTTCAAAGAGAAGACACTTCAGTGTAGCATTCCATGGAAAATTACACCTGTCTCCAAATTCAACTTAGGAGGAGTCATATCGATCTGCACAATAGAAAAGTTTAGCTCACGTCCAAACTAGAAAAGCTTAGCTCATGTCCAAACGCAGATCATAAATGATACTAGAAGAGAACAAATAATTTCCAAAATTGATTAAACAAAATGAAAGAAATAGTAGTATAAATTAGTAGGTTGCCAAATGAACCGAGTAGAATTGTTGCAATGAAAAATAAGTTGATCAAATTATGAGAATTTGTAAATACAACTTTATAGAGAATTGCTTACAAAACCTTGTTTTTTCATAATGGGAACATGAGTAGCTATAGCCTATTCATTTGCAATTCATTTGACTTGGAGTAATAGTCTCTAAAACATATTCATTTACAATTGCAAGTCATCCTTATAATAAATCTAATGTCAATTTTATATTTTTAAATTAAAATTATATTCTCAACTTTACCATAAAAAACAAACCATAATGATTAACAATGTAAAAAATATATTCAAACTTTTATCCTCCATTCTAACATATGGGTAGAAAGGATCTGCCACCTTTGTGAGAGTAAGAACATTGAAGATGAAAATCACTTCCTCTTAGAGTGCCCTGCATACACCCACATTAGATCCCAGTTTCATAATCTTTGTTGCAATACCGACATTCCTAGCCTTTTAGCTTGTCAAAATTATAGTCACCTTGGGACGCTTCTCTCCAAGCTCTTTGAGCATAGAAATATAACTTTAAAACAAACAAATTATTTTTCTTCTTTAGGGTCCGATAGACCAAATTTTGGTCTCAGGGGACGTTAACCATCATCATCATCATCATCAATAAAATATATTCAAAACCAAATCAACCAATAATAATTAACACATCAATATCAAAAGTATATTCAAAATCATCCACTCTGCCACAATATATATTATACTCCATTATATTTAGCAATATCAAACCATAATATACTCATGCAATGATAAATAATGAAATAGATACAATGCCAAACCATAATATACCTTATATACAACAGATAAGCTATACATTACACAATGTCAAAAATAATATTATTACATATTCCACAATGTCAAAAATAATATTAATACATATTCTTTCTGTTAAAAAAAATACAAAATTGTATATAGAAAAAAATAAACTTTTTTATTTATATAATAATAAGTCGACTCCTCCAGGTAGAGGATTCATACAAATCTCCTAGCTGTCCATTTATGGTGAAGGCGTTAGATAGATTCAGTCCACCATTTGTGAGGATTGTAGATGTGATTTGATTCTTTTTTTATTATAAATGGACTTGGCTATGTAAACAACAATATTTAAATCACCATTTAATTTTAATGAATATAAATAGAATGAATTATTAAAAAAATAATAAAAATGAAATAAGTAAATGTTCCACTTTTTAATTTTAATGAATATAAATTTATGTTAGAATTTAAAAATCCAAAGATTTCAAATTATTAAATATTGGCAATGTTGATGATAGTTGATAACACCATATTTTTTAAATTAGAATGAATTATTAAAAAGATATTAAAAATGAAATAAGTAAATGTTCCACTTTTTAAATTTACAAAAACTTTAACAAATTAATTTCTATCAATTATTTTAAAAATATTAATATGAAAACAAAAATAGTTCATTTAGATATTATAAATGAAATATGTAAAGGTTAAGTAAATTATTTAAAATTTATCAAATTTAAATTATAATTTAAAATGGAAATATGTGAAGTTTAAATTGAAATATGAAAATTATATACTTAAATTTTTAAAAAATGGGTGATTTATTAAATTGTGAGAGGTTTTAAAAATATTGATGACAATTTACTAAAATTTTAAATTAATAATTACTTAAAATAATTTAATATGTTTATACAAATAAAAGTATTAAAGAAATTATCGTAATCAAAATAATTAACACGTTGATCATGCCTTACCATTATTAAGTATGCTCACCCAAGGTCAGCCATAATTAAGTATGGTAAACCATAGTTAACCAAAGTCAAACATACTTAACCAATTTCAACCATAATTACCATGATCAATGATAACAATAGTGTTAATCATGCACCATGTTCAACCAGAATTGACCATTGTAACCATGTTCAATCATGCTCAACCATAGAACCAACCAAAGGCAACCATGGTCAACCAAAGTCAACCATAAATAATTGTAATCAATCATACTTGACCATGGTCAACCAAATTTAACCATAAATAATTGTAATTAACATCACAATGTGATGATGTTGCAATTAATAGCACATTGAGACAAGAGGACTCGCAATGTGATAATGTTGCAATTAACATCACAATGTCACAATTTAGCAAATCAATGTCACAATTAACATTGCAATGTGACAACGTTGCAGTTAATGTCACAACTAATGTCGCAATCTGACAATATTCTAAAGAACATCACATTTTACTTATGTCGTAATGTCACAATGCCAGAATGTGGCATTCTCCTACTTGACGTCGTAATGTGACAATGTCACAATTAACATTGCACTATGAAAATGTCACAAATGATGTCGCATTGTGACAAGTAACACTGCATATTGACAATGTACGTCACATTATGGAAATAGTTAACCATGGTCAACCATGGTAAACCATAGTTAACCATGGTTGACCAAAGTCCACCATGGTTGATTTTTGTTAACATAGTCAACCATGTTCAATAATAATTGACCATGTTCAACAATAGTCACACATATTCAATCATGCTCAACCACAGAACCAACCAAATTCAACCATAATAAGCGTACTCACTCAAACTCGACAACGTTGAAATTAATGTCACAACTAATGTCGCAAGGTGACAATGTTGTAAATAACATCAGATTGTACCGATTTCGTAATGTCACAATGTCATAATGTGACAATTTCATACTTAACATCGTAATGTGACAATGTCACAATTAACATTGCACTATGAAGATGTCACAAATATAGCCTCAATGTCACAAAATCCTTGCACAATTAACGTCACATTGTGACAAGTAATGTTGCATTGTGACAAAGTACATTGCATTGTGGCAAATGATGCCGCATTGTGACAAGTAATGTTGCATTGTGACAAAGTCCATTGCATTGTGGCAAATGACGTCGCATTGTGACAAGTAACATTGCATTATGGAAATTAAATCCACATTGACAATTAACATTGCATATTGACAATGTACGTCGCATTTTGACAACTATGGTTGCATATTGACAATGTACGTGTTGCATTGTGACAATTAACATCGCATAACGACAATGTAGGTTTCATTATGGTAATTAATGCCACGCTGTGACAATTAACATTGCATTGTCACAAATAATATCACACTGTGACAATTAACATCATAATGGAAAATTATGTTTGGTTATGCCAATCATATTTTGTTATGTTGGACTATGGAAAAACATACTCAACATTGTGAACCATGTTAAACCATGATAGACTATGGACAAACTCGACCAAACATCATTTTCCCTGGTCATAGTGATAATGTATGTCACATTGTGACCATGTACATGATCAAGCATTGTGACAAATTATGTCACATTGTGATAATGTACATAATTTGTCACCCATAGTCAACCATAATGAGACATATTATTATTATTATTATTAATGGACCTCCCTACTACTTTATCCAATGTTTTTTATTTGTATTTATAGTTTATTATTATTTTTAGTCACATCCCCAAGCACAACCACATTTTAGTGTGGTTGATATATGCCGATAGGCGCCTAGTATATCAACCACACTAAAATGTGGTTGTGCTAGTGGAATATATATATTAAGTCATTGGTATTCCATGATAATTTGTTTTTGGTTGTTATTCACATTGGAATCAAAGAAAACCATTACACCACATTTTTGGGTTTAATTCCATTGTGTCTAATTCCATGATAATATTATCATCCTTAACTTGGCTTTACATTCATTTCTCTCCATTTTCTTTTTATAAAAGTTGGATTAAAGCATTGGCCATACAACATACATTCTATCTCCAAAAGTTTGTTGATTTAATAGTTTTAAATTGATTCTAGTATACTTTTAAAGGATTCAGTAGCTAATTTTAGTTTATCTATATAAACGGATTTAAAACTAACATGGAAATATATTTTTATTTCTTATGAGATTGTGGTGGCTCTTGTTAAGGGCGTGACTGTGCCTTTTCAATTTAACGGCTGATTTCGTTTCATCATATATAAAATCTTCTCTGAATTGGTCTACCTTTACTTCAATTCAAGTCACTGTTAAATTGACCACCTCCCCCTGGTGCTATCCTATATATTACTCTGCCTCCATTAATTCAGTAACGAAGATGAGCATGCAGAGTTCAACGTCATGTAATGGTTATGAAGTGGTCGTCCAAGAACAAGTAGAATCCTCAAATGTTAATCAACCTCATGTGCCTGCGCCTGTGAAGGATATTAATGACGAATCCTCCAAATGTGAAGCTGTTGGCGTTTTACCTTCCATGGGAGGAGTAAACCCAAATAAGAAAACACTGGTGTTAGACTTGGACGGGACGCTGGTGCATTCGAGCACGACGCCCATTCCCACAGGCTATCATTTCTCGATCACCTTTGAGGGACATGAGAGACCTTCATATTACGTATTGAAGAGACCAGGGGTGGACGATTTGTTGCAGCAATTGGGCGCCACAGGGTTGTACGAAATTGTATTGTTCACAGCAGCATCTAAAGAATATTCGGACGCTATGGTGGACATGCTGTTGGATTCATTGCCTGCCATTGACAGCAGGTACCCTAATAAAAACAGGGATATAATTCCGCCCACCCACCGCCTGTCCATTAGCCATTGCGCAAAAGTTGAAGGAGTCCTCGGTTACATGAAAGACTTATCTGTGCTCGGAAGGGATCTGAAAAATGTTATATTTGCCGACAGCTTCTCTTCGTCATATCATCTCCAACCCAAAAACGCCATTCCTATCAATCCCTGGAAAGGCGAGGACTTTGGGGACAAAGCCATCTTCAAAATCCTATCCTTCTGCGTGGATAACGTATACTCCACATCGGATGTGAGGGATCTCATCTCTAAAGATTCGCGTTTTGGAGTGGTCGTCCAGGAACAAAGAAAATTCTCAAATGTTGATGGACCTCATGCCCATCTTAATAATCAATCCTTCAAATGCGAGGCTGGTAGCGTTTTACCTCCCATGGGAGGAGGAGACCCAAATAAGAAAACACTGGTGTTAGACTTGGACGGGACGCTGGTTCATGCGAGTAGGACTCCCATTCCCACAGGTTATCATTTTTCGATCACCTTTGAGGGACATGAGAGACCTTCATATTACGTATTGAAAAGGCCAGGGGTAGACGATTTGTTGCAACAATTGGGCGCCACAGGCTTGTACGAAATTGTATTGTTCACCTCAGCTTCCAGAGATTATGCGGATGCTATCGTTGAAAAGTTGTTGGATTCATTGCCCACTGACTTCAGTGACATTAATAACAATAGGGATATAATTCCTCCAACCCACCGCTTGGTCAGTAGCCATTGCAAAAAAGTTGAAGGAGTCTCCAATGAGGTGAAAGATTTGTCTATGCTGGGAAGAGATCTGGAGAAAGTTATATTTGTCGACCACAACTCTTCGTCATATCATCTGCAACCCGAAAACGCCATTCCAATCAATTTTTGGGAAGGAAAGGACTTTGGGGACAAAACAATCTTCAAAATCTTATCCTTCTGCCTACAAAACGTAGACTCCACATCGGATGTTAGGGAACTCATTTCTAACGATCCGCGGTTTGGAGTTGTCGTCCAGGAAGAAAGAGAATCCTCAAATGTGCATCTTAATAATGAATCCTGGAAATCGGAGGCTGGTGGCATTTTACCTTCCATGGAAGGAGGAAACCCTAATAAGAAAACACTAGTGTTAGACTTGGACGGGACACTGGTTCATGTGACTAACACGCCAATGCCCGCAGGCTATCATTTTCCGATCACCTTTAAGGGACGTAAAAGACCTTCATATTATGTATTCAAAAGGCCAGGTGTGGACGATTTGTTGGAACAATTGGGCGCCACAGGGTTGTACGAAATTGTAGTGTTCACCGCAGCATCCAGAGATTATGCGGACAATATCGTGAGCAATTTGTTGAATTCATTGCCTGGAACTGAAACCAGTCACATTACGGATATAATTCCGCCAACCCACATCCTGGCCAGGAGCCACTGCAAAAAAGTTGAAGGAGTCCTCAATGACGTGAAAGATTTGTCTATTCTCGGAAGAGATCTGAAAAAGGTTATATTTGTCGACGACCGCTCTACCTCATATTATCTCCAACCCAAAAACGCCATTCCAATCAATTGCTGGGAAGGTGAGGACTTTGGGGACGGAACCATCTTCAAAATCTTATCCTTCTGCCTGGAAAACGCAGACTCCACGTCGGATGTGAGGGAACTAATTTCTAACGATCCGCGTTTTGAAGTGGTCGTCGAGGAACAAAGAGAATCCTCAAATGTTAATGGAGTACCGCATGTGCCTGTGCCTTTGAATGCTAATAATAGTGAATCCTCCAAATACAAGGTTCTTGGCGTTTTACCTCCCATGGGAGGAGAAAACCCTAATAAGAAAACACTGGTGTTAGACTTGAACGGGACGCTGGTGCATTCGAGCAGGACGCCCATTCCCACAGGCTATCATTTCTCGATCACCTTTGAGGGACGTGAGACACCTTCATATTACGTATTGAAGAGGCCAGGGGTTGACGATTTGTTGGAGCAATTGGGTGCCACAGGGTTGTACGAAATTGTATTGTTCACCGGAGCCTCCAAAGAATGTGCCGACGCTTTTGTGGACAGGCTTTTAGATTCATTGCCTGCCATTGACCGCAGTGTCACTAATAAAAATAGGGATATAATTCCGCCCACCCACCGCCTTTACTTTAGCCATTGCACAGAAGTTGAAGAAGTCCCCGATTACGTGAAAGACTTGTCTGTGCTCGGAAGGGATCTGAAAAATGTTATATTTGTCGACAGCCACACTTCGTCATATCATTTCCAACCCAAAAACGCCATTCCAATCCATCGCTGGGAAGGCGAGGACTTTGGGGACAAAGCCATCTTCAAAATCCTGAACTTCTGCTTGGAAAACGCATCCTCCACATCAGATGTCAGGGAACTCATTTCTAAAGATCCGCGTTTTGGCAGATACTATCCATTTTAAAAAGACTACATTAAATGTTATTGTCTAATTCTTTTAGAAAATTTAGATTCGTTAAAGTATCTTGTAGCAATATATATCCATATTCTGTTTTCCTTTAAACATATATTTTGTTTCACTTTAACATAATAAACATCAATTTCTGTTTTCCTTTTAACATATATTTTGTTTTACTTTAACATTATAAACATCAATTGTTTTTTAACATATATTTTGTTTTACTTTAACATTATAAACATCAATTGTTTTTTATGGTTTGAAAAAATTAAATATAAAAGTTCATCTTCTAGTCTCAATGGTATTCAATGGTAGCACTAGTGCACCATTATTTTTCCAAGATTAAATTTTTATTTTTATTTTTAATTATCTAATACATTAAACCTTGATGTCAAGTGTGGGTGAAGCTTTTGAAGGTCTTAATGCAATGATTCTGAAATGAGTTTTTTCTAGAGTGGGTGTCTAGTAGTGCAGCATACAATTTTTTTTTAAATGGTTGTGAAATGAAAAAGTTATGGAAGAAACACTAAGAGTTACTCAACATTTCATGAATCAACAATTGCATCAAAAGGGTCCCTCATCAGCTTGCATGCACCCCACTTTTATGTGGTAAAATCGAGCTTAGTTAGTTAGATCCCTAAGAGATTTGGGGGAGTACTATTGTTGGACCTTGCAAGTATATTTAGAGTTATACCACCCTACAAACCCTACAAACCTTGCGAGCAAACATTTCTTAATATTTACACCGACAGACGTTCTTCACAATGAGAAACCTGAACCCCATCCAGGTCTTTTAACCACCTTTTAGAAATCAAGTGTAATCTGCCACCTCCTAGTGCTTTATGCTTTGTCAAAACATTGGATAAAACTTTATTGTAAAGTTTGGACTGTTGATCAATGTGGTCAAAGATGAATGTAATTGAATATTTTATTATTTTAAACAAAAATATTGAGACTCAAATCTTGAGAGAGTTGTTGAAAGAGTGTTCACTGACCCACAAGTAGGAACGACACGAGTAGGAGGTTGAGTTGCATGAGGCAAGAGGACATTTATGATCTAGCAGTTGCGAGGAGGAAACTTCCCTAAAAATATTGTCATGTTTCCCACAGTGGGGGAACAGAGCAGAGGCTCTATTTATGATGACCAAATACCTAGGCAAACTATATATATCCATCGAATGGCACTGCAGAGGAAAATAGCTAGTTACTCTAGAGAAGTAGAGTATTGAGAATGCTACAAGCTGAAGAGTTAGCCAAGCATCCAATTGATTCAATGAGGGGATGATCTAAAAGTACACTTAGTACTGTGGGTATCACGTTGTGCTGTCTGATTGAACACCACTGATAAAGATAGAACTTTGTAGGATTTTTTGGTTTCAGGAGCAGGTTGGGATGAACGACCTTCTCAAGATTTGATTCGGCTTCATTATTGCAGGTTCCATTGTCATACTTTTATTTTATAAGTAAGTTAGGATATCATGTTCATGTATTTTATAAATCTGGTTATTTAGTTCCGGTTATTGTTTACTGTTAACAAATGGACAATTGTTAATGTTTAGGTAACTGTTAACGATTAGATAATAGTTGATGTCTAGACAGTTCTGATTCTTATTAATTATTAATAATTATATGGCTATAATGATTCAAGGAAATTTGTATAAGAAGTTCTAAAGTAAATTATGGCAATCAGATAAAACCTAAAAGGTTTATATCTCTGTATTTTTCCACTCCCGAAGGACATACTCTAGTACAAAGATATGCCCATTTTTCAATAATGAAGACATCATTTATAGTCAACTGAATAAACAAACATAAATTTAACATAAGCTTAGTAAAAACTAAGGATTGAGATCAAATTAGAACTCTGTAAATATAACAAGAAATATTTATTTAATCTCTGCACAAAAATCCATTAATGAAAATAATACGACAACTATCATTTCTGAACAGTAATGGATAAACAAATAAGCATTCTCTGTAATTCATAAACATATATCTATATAAACTAATAAGTCGAATGGTTATAATCCTATCATCATTATAACATGTGATGCAAATCGACTATATATATAAACTCTGTGTATTAAGATTTTATATAGATACATGATGTAAGCTTAAAGAATAAAGTTATTCAAGTCATCCAAATAATCCAAGTATGGACAAGATAATATAATTCCGAGTATTACGAATGCATCGGTAGATCTAAATCTTAGTATAATTCCATGCATGAAAATCAGAAGAACATTCTGAAAAAACCCTAATCAAGGAAATATCATATGAACCGAAAACCCCATTCACTAATACCAATGCATATGAATCATTTCGAATTTGAGGCCTAGTATTTTGTATCTATGGCACCCTTTTGAAATAAAAGTGCTATATATACAAATATAAGTGTAAATCAAATGCATATAAACATGATGTATATATATAAACCAAATGCATATATATGCACATAATGTATAAACATAAGTGTATATATATATATATAGGCGTAAACAGAATGTCTATAAGTATAAACGAAAGGCATTATATATGTATAAGCGTAAATAAAGTACAATGCATAGAAGTATAAATAAAATGCAAGTAGGAGCATAAAGCAAAATATATTGGATTGGAACTATATAAACTTGCTCTCTGTATTCAAAACAAATCTATAAGGTAAAGAGGCTGACTGCTACCAATTCGGCAGAATACATTGAGTATATAAACACTATATCAAACGGGTTATAAATCCAATTGCTATACAAAATATAGACGAATCTATGCGACTGTGTAATTAAAACCATGAATAGAGAAATGACAGTGCTGTAAATCCCCAACATGGGAGATCGTTTTCATAAGCTTATACATTAAAAAAAATATATAGTTTCACGGCACACCATTGATCGTCACTGTATTTTTATTAAACAAAAAGATAATCATTACAGAGCCGAGGGCCAAGGATTGGCTCGGCCCTAAGGGTTGCAGCTAGTAAGCATGCTCATCAATTGGGGTTACACCGTAAGCAAACACCCTAACATGACTCACTGTCATACCTGAAATATCGCCATCCCAAATCAGTCGAGTCCGAGCATTGTGCATCATGTCCAAGGATGCCAAGACAAAAACCCGATAACATAGGGTGATTTTGTAGGTGGGTTAAAATAATAAATGAAAGTACATGTTGAAGGTGGTAGGGTATCATCTTCACTTACCAGAATTTCCGAATGGCAAGGGAGAATGCCGAGCCATCACACCAAGCGCCATCAATCATCAGGCCTCTGCATACAACAGTCAAGATACGAGTTAAAGCGTATATAAGGAAACTGTGTCAATGTGAAAGTATAAAAATACCTATAGATAATAAAAGATATTCATAAAAGATAATAATCAAATAAAAGACAATAAATATTTTAGGATATGTGACAGGATATTCATCGTAATAGGACTTACAAACATGCGTGCACATCCCTAACCACGCGCACACATGCCTGTTGAGGTGGCATTGCATGAATGCATGCGCGTACATAAAGGCGCGTATGCATTCCTGTAAATTTTAAATTTTGGCGGGAAACTTTTTTCCAACCTACGTGTTGGTTGACTTGGCTACTTTGGTTTTAGGTTCGGGTTGCCAAACCAGGTGGTTTGGACTGTCTTGTGACAAAAAACATGTTTTCTATCACTTCTCCTATTTCGTGAATGATTTTTCATATGCCACGCTTGTCCACTGCTAATGAAAATTCACACACTTGTGTAACTATGTCTGTAGATTCTGAATATGTAATTTTTATTTAAATCTATTATCTTTTTCTATTTTTTATTTAATTTTCAATGGACTAACATCAATCTAACATAAAAGGTA
>Ga0213499_10000044_pt1 | contig 12445 bp, 12 predicted proteins | sample Redfir_Yose_1_Me_FD_150980 | JGI IMG/M metagenome (GOLD analysis project Ga0213499, IMG submission 150980) | Leaf-associated microbial communities from Abies magnifica in Yosemite National Park, California, United States - Redfir_Yose_1 | ecosystem: Host-associated > Plants > Phyllosphere >...
GGAATGGTTTTTATAACCTGCCTTATCTCTTCCCTCCATTATTTTTGTATCAAATCTAACACTTCAGCACTACTCAGTGATCTTCATTCGGTAGCAACTTATTTTCCTCATCTGATATCTCCTACAACATCTAACCATGCAATCTAAATTTTGAAAGAGATTTTATTTCATTACAATTTTTTGGCAACAGAATTTTATTTTCATCATATGACCCTAGAAATAGTTTCAGTTGAATTCACTCCCATTTTCTTCTAGAAACCATAATCCGTTGATTTGCTGGTCTAATCTAAGAGGGCTGAACTATGATGAAATTAATTTTAAAGACTTAAAACACAATGCAATAGCCTTTGAATCATAACCACTAAAATTGAATATTCAAGGTAATTGTTAAGCCACCCTAGAAATTCAAATGCTATCAAAAGATAAAGAATGCCATCAAGTTAGGTGAACATAGATGACTCTAATGACTCTAACCCCTACATAAGTACCTCATCATGTATTCACGAGAATGAAATATACCCAATTCCGATTTTCCAAAAATTTTGCTAAGTGTTGATTGTTAGTACTTCGGATAGATAGGTAAGTTCGCTGGTTTCTGTTTGTAATTCGAATATAGGAGCAGAAATCTAATTTCTACCTCTCTTGTAATAATTTATGTTTGTTTAATATCCTTATACCTCCATTCTTAAATCCAAATGTCTTTATTTAATTGGAAACAACAGTTTATACCAAATAGGAAATTGCAACGTTGCATAGCATGCTAATTTTCATATTGAATGACAATAGCAATTCAGATTTCAGATTCCAAAACGAAACAGAATTTTACTAACTTATTGAAAAATACCTTATCAAAGGAGTGATGAAGATACAAGACTTCTTGGCTGTGGGATGGCTTGTTCTACCAGTAAGAGTCTTTTCTGTCCTTGAATCCACTTGAGGCAAGACTCCCTTGCTGCTGTAGGTTCCTCTTCTGCTCTTCTGGACTGTTTATGACTGTATCTTCAGGTAAATCCCAGAAATGGACGTATGCAAGGGTCTGAAAAATGTAGTATGCCTCTGATTGACTGGGTAATTCCTGTAGCTTCCTAGATGTGCCCAGAATGCTGATCTTTCAATGTTTATAACTGACTGTGACACGTTCTCCCTTCATATACCCACTGTTATGGACTAGACAGAAAAGCAAACTCAGCCTTTCAACCTTATACAGCTTGAAGAGTACGTCCTTGCTTAGAATATAAGTTTAGGGCCCACGTTTTTCAGTTCCCCTCTGCCTTACGTTCCCCACACTAGTATATCACTGAGACTTCAGTGTTTTAGCTAATGTATGCCAAGAAAAAGTATGGCCTTGAGAATAGACTTAATATGGACTAACCAAGTTCTATTATGACAGAGTCTGCCTGCTCTGCCTTCTCTAATTTGGATATGTGTTTGGGCAACCTGAGAAGAGCCGCGTATGTCAGTGTTTCTCTGATAGTTAGATGAGGATACAGAACATCGTCCTGGGTGACAAACCTAGTTCTCCTTTTCATGGATTTGTTGAAATTCTGTCCGTTGAAAAGGATTTGACCAGAGACTTTGCCTTGACTCCTTCCACCCAATGCGCTAAGGAGAGTGGTTTTTCCACTCCCGGAGGGTCCTAACTCCTAACATGGCCAAGATTTCTCCAGGGAATACAATTCCTGTTATGCCATTCAATATGGTCTTTTCAACTTCTTTGTGTTCTGCTGTTGTGCAGATAATTTCGTACCATGCTGCTTTTGGCTTCAACTTTAGCCTGTAATATATATCCTGAAACTGCAAAAGAAAAGTCAATTGTAAATATCAAAATCCATAGGATCGTAAATTGTGATCATCAGTGTTGGTCCCCAAGTAAAATAGAAACAGAAAAACACAAGTCCAGCTGTAGAAGATAAGCTTACTATCGGGTCAATTGCTCAAGCTATCTTTTAGAATAATTTTACTATATGTTTGTATTTTTTTAATTGCTCAAGCTATATTTTAGAATAATTTTACTGTTTTTTAAGGATATGTATGTTTCCATATATTTCAACAACTATTTATATAAAGATCCTAACTAACATTGACACAATTTTCATTGCAGCTTTCTATTTGGTCATTTGTTGAACACGAAGACAATGGCAGAGCAGGTATTTTTGTTGTTGATTTGGTAGTCTCGTATCACTTCAATGAAATGATTATCATTGTAGTTGATTGTCATTATCAAATATAATTATTATTTTTCAAAGCATGAAGACTAATGATATTCTTTTTCAACGCAAATTTCAAAAGAAAGGAAAATGCTACTAATTTTTGGAAATAATTAGTGCCTTGTCCCATGTCTATGACTTGTCAATCTGGAGTAATGAACTAAACCCAATACCTGAGTAAAATTTTAAAATGATGGGTGAAATCTCTTCAAACATAAGGGAATTATGAGCAAGAAAAATACCCTAGATGACAAGAAATGAGACTTCCCTCTAAGTATGTATCCTCGATTCCTCAGAGTAATCGAACAAGTGGATGTCCTCTTCCATTTTGTACTTCGTCCCAGATTTCATATTTGCAAAACCCTAGTCGCTCTACTACCCATTCTCCAACCCTAGTGTGAAGGAGTAATGTTTTATATCCCTTTTATATTATAGAAACACTAACCTAGGATTGCCAAAGACCTTAGTAAAATATTTCCATACTACTACATTAGGGGAAATCAATTGACGGCAATTAATTAATCTTTGGATTGTGAAGATAAGAGTGAAAATTTGAAAACAAAAATAGCTTAGTTGCATTAGATCCCACTTTCACCGTCACCTTCACCCCACTTTTCCAAAGTTTCCTTGTGACTTCTCATTAGACCCCATGGCCCTTCTGACCTTAGCCATACATCCCATCTTGATAGAATATCCCCTCTCTAACATATTTCAATCCCTCTAATAAATTTACAATATAGTCGAGTAGCTACTCCTCCTATACAATACATCTCCCAAAAATTTCTCAAACAATAATAACCATGCACCTAAAAGTCATATTCCTTTGAAAAAGAAGCAATACATGAGTTAAAGGATGGGCTCTTACCATTTATAGTACATGGTGCTTGTAGGGAAATGACACATCATCATCTGAATATTCAGATGAAGTAGCACCAAGACCTACTCCAGGGACAGAGGAATACTTCAATGAAATGATATATTGCACTTGTAAGAGGTGTAAAAATAGGAAGCTAAAGAAGCGACGACTTGTTGCTCTCCATAGATTGAACTATGGAGTTTATATAGAAGAGGTACACTATAATTAACAACTTGTTATTCTTATAATAAATAAATATTCACATTATATAATATATTATTATTCTGAATTTCAAGTGATTGTTTGATGAAAAGCCACTCCTAGATCTCAATGTTCCTCAAGAACCGACGGATATCACTGATGATAGCGGCTCTCAAGAAGAAGAACATGACACGTTTATGGATGAAACAACTTCACAGATAAATGAGGATGGAGTGAATGAATTTATTCAAGACTTCTACACGTCTCATGAAGAATTTATTGATTCACCCCTAGCTGAGTTGGCTAGGACTCCTGTGTTCCCAAATGCAGAGACTTCTATATTGGCAACACTTATGTTATGGCTGAACTTGAAGGTTACACATGGATTGACGAACACATGCTTTACCGATATATTGAGGTAGGATTTGATATTCCTATAAAATGTCTTTAATCTTGAAAGTTTTGAATATTGTGTATACTTATTATTATAAAATCTTTTATTACATCATGTAGACTTTTGGCAAGGACACTTCCAAAGGACAATAAGGTGCCTCATTCTCATAAAGAAGTATCTTCTGTAATGAAAGACATTGGAATGGAGTACAATACATATGATGCATGTCCAAATGACCATATATTGTACTATGGGAAGAATGCAAATTTGCAACGATGCCCAGTGTGTCATACAAATAGGTATCGTCAAGATCAAGTATCCAAGAAGGTTCCTTATAAAGTGCTACGACATATTCCATTGAAGCCAAGGTTTGAAAGGATGTTCAAATGCAAGGAGTTAGCAACATTTATGGATTATCATGAACGCGGGAGGAGCAAAGATGGTGTTATGCGTATGGCTGCTGATAGCAAATATTGGAAAGAGATTGAGGAAAAATGGCCACATTTAAGAAATGAGCCAAGGAATGCAAGAATTTCTCTAGCAATGGATGGTGTCAATCCTTTTGGAGATCTTAGAACAACATATTCTGTTTGGCCAGTTTTGATTATTAACAACAATCTCCCCCCTTGGATGGCAATGAAAAAGGAGCATGCAATGTTAACTCTTATCATACCAGGTACTAGAACATATTAATGCAATGACTTTCTGAGTATTATATAAAAGATATTAAACTCAATTTAACCTTGATAAGTATTTTTTGTTTACTCAGGAAAATATCAAGTAAAGGATATGGACATATATATGGAGCCTCTCATTGATGAGCTTCGTGAATTATGGGATGGTGTAGATATGTATGATGTATCAAGACCTATCAATGATAGAAATTTCATTTTTCGTGCGATCCTTATTTGGACAATTCATGATGCCCCGGGACTCTCCGTTTGCTGCGGTAATATATTATAAATAACATTTCTAATTATTATGTTCATTTTATTACTTACTAAATATGGTTTCCATACTTATTTCAGGGCTACAAACAAAGGGGAAACACGGTTGTCCATCATGTGGGCCAAAAACGTTATATAGGCACTCAAAGGATCTCAGCAAAATTGTGTATGATGAGTATAGACAATTCTTACCACAAAACCATCGCTATAGAGTGCGTGAGAAGAATAAGTTCAATGGAAAGGAAGTGGAAATTAGGAAGCCAAGAAGGATGAACCCTGCTAGGTGGAAAATGGCATATGGAAAAAAACAAGGGACAGGATTACCACTAGGAATGAAAAGACTATCTATTTTCTACAAATTAGAATATTATGAGCACTTGCCAATAGCTCACCTATTTGATACCATGCACATCGGGAAAAATGTGGCAGAGTGCTTGTGGAAACATCTAAACGGAAACAACTCTGAAGCACAATTAAAAGTGCGAAAGGACCTCCAAGTTGCCAATATTATGCCAAACATGTGGTTGCATGAAAACAACTCATATGTTCATGCTCCATGGATTTTTACATTAGAGGAGAGAGAAAACATGATTAATACAATGAAAAGCATAAGATTTCCTTCCGGTTTTGGTGCAACATTAAAAAATTTATTCACGAGAGATGGATCAGAGTTCTCAGGCCTAAAAACACATGATTGGCATAACTGGATAAAGGTAACTCTCTACCATGTTAAATTTATTTGCAACATAACTATAAGTTTGTATATCTCAGTAATAATACAAGTTCACACATAGTTTAAAACATGGTTATTTGTTAATGGTGATGCAGTACGTGTTGCCCGCAGCAATACCAAGCACTTTTGACCGTGATGTCAGACTAACAATTTACAAATTATCCAAATATTTGAGGTATTTTAAATCCATCATGCATACTTCAACATTTCAACTCTTATCCTTTGAAGTGCATCGTTGGTAATGCCTTTGTATGAGTTTATACCTATTGTTTTGATGAAGCTATAAGTCTTTCTTATTAATGCACTCCAATATTTGTAGGTGGGTTTCATCTAAAGAGATACATCAAGATGAATTGAAGTATTGGAAGAGGAATGTCTCACTTTTGATGTGTGATATTCAAATGTACTTCCCTCCAAGCTTCTTCAATTCTCAAGAGCACTACCTTGTACACCTAGTAGAAGAGATTGAACAATGTGGTCCTATACATATCCGAACAATGTGGCTCGTGGAGAGATATATGAAGGTTCTAAAACAATTTGTGAGGCAAAGAGCTCGACCAGAAGGTTCCATGGTTGAGGGGTACATGGTTTTCCAAACAATGGTTCATTTGAGTGAGTACTTACCTCAATTGCATCTTGAAGCTCCACGATTATGGGGTTATAACCAACCTCAATCATTTGAAGGAGAAAAATTAGAGGGCCAAGGTACTTCAAAGAGGATACAAGGTATACAAAAATGTTAAAAGTGGTTTTTTTATCTTAAATTTTGAAATGCATGGGTTTAAATAATGATTACTTCAAAAAACAAATATATTTTTCATTGCAGATGCTAAGGAGTGGGAGTCATTACATTTGTATGTTGCATACAATTCTGACTTTATGTTGGAATGGATGGAGAAGTACTCCGAACAAAAGAAATTAGAAGATGAAAAGGCATGGGTTGAGATATGTAATAGACATGGTCAAAACACTTCTCGACAACTTCCTGCAAGCCATAAAAGAAAATGGCCAGAGAGATGCTCATGGAATTGGCTAAAGACCAATATTGAACATGAGGCAACAAAGAGGAAGAATAGAGTGACACAACAACAACTGAATTTTGTTAAAGGGTCTATTAATGGGGAGGTAATACATATATCTAATCATATTGGAGGTATTTAATAATTTTTGTCTTTAAACTTTCGTATCCTTGAATCTAATTAATTATTATTTATATGCATTTAGGTAATGTACTACAAAGGAATGTGGAGTAATGGTCATCATTTTCGTATCAAAAGGGTTGATGACAAGCGAAAAACTTATGATTGTGGAATTTCAGCATCATTTGAGGTGGAATGTCGTTCACATGCAAATGATCGACAACCAATCACAAGCACACTTCGCTATTATGGAGTGTTGGAGGATATTATAGAGCTTGATTTCATATCTTTCAAGAAAGTTCTTTTTTGTGTTCAATGGTACAAACTTATCAAAGTGGGTGAAGAAAAAACTATCTTGTTGCACAATAATGGATTCAATATGATCAACACTTCTAGGTTTGAAGCCACTTCAGAACCTTATGTGTTTCCAAATCAATGCGACCAGATATTTCTCATTCCGAATTTAGAGCAACATGATTGGTCATTTGTGATTGACTATGATCCAAGAGGACGTAGAGTAACATTTAATGAAGATGTAGAGGACCATGACTTACTTGAAGATGCAGAAGTTCCCCTTGAAGACATAGATGACCAAGATGAAGACTTTGAAAACTTGATTGTTGATGATGCATATGACCAAGATGAAAATGTTGAAAACTTGATTGTTGATGATGCATATGGTGAAGATGAAGATCATGTTGGGTTTACTGAAGTTCTCGAAGGACAAGAGAAACCACATGGGCATCAAGTCCATGAAGATGATGAATTTATTGATTTTCATTTACCTGTAGCTGAAGGTGATGAAGACCATGAGAACCATGGTATTAATTTATTTGTGGATTTAGGGCCCATTAATGATGGTGTATTTATGCCATCAGATGAGGAAATTTCAAGTGAGGATGACATGGTTTGATAATCATGTTCACTTTAAGAACGTTTTGAGGACTCAATACAATATACTTAAATATTTACAAGTTAACTATTGTGTGTGTTTTACTTGTGCATAAAATGTAATGGAAATCTAGCAATCTGAATGTTTTGAGTGGTTTTTCAGTAGATGGTTTATAATAAATTGTAATATTCTTGGTGGGTTTTGTTAAAATTTCTTCTTGGACTGAAGCTGGAAAATTTCTAGTTTATTTAATTTTCTAATGGTTTAATAGTTGAATACTTGGGAATCGAACATCAAACTATTTTCCGTGTTTTTTGTTCAGATTTTTGTATGTAAACACTCCTTATGCCCTCCTAAATTTCAGTTTCCACATATAATGCATAACAATGAAAATAAACCATTTCTGTAGGTACTCAAGAGGCTGATTTCTATTAATATAAATGCAAATAAGGAACAGAATTGTTACAGCAGAGAATGTTCAGATTTAGAACATGACAACTATTATTTAAACAATACAATAAGACACTAGCCTTATACAGTTCAGCGCTTCTTGACACTTGTAAGGTTGAAAGGAGTGATGGAAAGTGCCCAGATTTAAATGGTTGTTCTTGCACTATGTCTGTAAACTGCTGTAGGTGAATCTTAATTAAAATGAAAACTTAGCATGTTGGGTATTGTTTATGTTTTCTTTATGTATTGAATCTTAATTAAAATTATGTTATGTTTGTGTTCACATGTTAGTGGATTTGACATATGATACTAATATCACTTGCATAGGTTCTCTAATTTATATTTTTTCATTTTTCATTATGTGCTTCTTTAAGAATTCTACTATGGGAGATCAAGAACTCCTAAATGCCCTATTTGAAATGTTGAGAAATAGGCAAGCGAAAGACAATAGTACGATGCTACATGAGGTAAGCTTGAAAATTATGATTTTTGTGTTCAACTATTACAGGTTTCCAACTATATGATGTTAATTTATGTTTATGGAATGCAGGGCATTTCTAAAGGCATTCCTACCCCTTCCATGCCCTTAAGTACATCAGGTATAATGTCAGAGGTAAGATTTGATATAGATTTTATGGATTCAATTAACTTTTTCACCTTTTACATTTTGTTGATTTATAAAATTTTAATATTTATTTTTGTGCGTTGTAGGATGTTTCTAGAAATACTCCAAGCATGCAATTTATTGGTACAGAAGATCATTTCATGCCCTCCACATCTAGATCAAAAGATCATAACATTCCCTCTACATCAATTAGGGATGTTTCTAGAATTCCAACAGAATTGAACTTGCCTACCCCTGATAGGACTACACACCAATTCAGAAATAATCCATCAAACATGGGTTCAGTTAGAGTTCTCCCACCAACACCTGAACAAGTTTCCTGGAGGAGTCTCATAGAATCACAATCTCAAATACTAGGACTCCTTCCAGATACTCTTGAAAATGCTGAAGCTAGAGAAAAAATAAGTAAACAAATTCAGTTATGGGAGACAGCATTGGTGGAGAGTGCAGGCCTCCCTTCAGATCAACCGGTAAGATTATCTATAGATATTATAATATTATTCTTGTCCAATTGATATCATTCATCAACATTACAGATTACGTATTTTCATATTTTTGTTGGTTTTTAACAATTTCACAATCACATTGTAAATGAAGGAAAATAATGACACGGTGGCTAATGTGCCTATCGGGGCTTCTATTTCAACTTCTAAAACTGCAACAGTATCCTCAGTGACTACAAGAGGAATGCAAGAAGTTACAATCTTGCTCACCTCAGAAGGAAATGTTTTGAAGGATGAAAAAGGGATAAAATTCTTTCATTTTATCTTTCGTCGTGCAGAACAACTATTTGGCAATACCATCCAAGTGGATTGGAGGAAGCAAGCCAATAATAAGAAAAATGAACTCTTTGCAGATGTTATAAAATCATTCGGAAATCCTGGATTCAATAAAGAAGTGATTTTAGACATTGCAAGGAAATATATTCATTCAAAAAGAGACAATTTAAGGTCAAAGCTGACGAAAGACCTGAGATATCCACGTCCAGCTTGGATCACAGACCAGTTAGTTTGGGATGAACTTATGAAAGATGCTAAGTTTAAGAGGAAAGTCCACAATAATCCAAACTACAGGCCATCTGCACGAAGTGGAGGTAAAAGACGCCTTCGAGATACAACAAAGGCAACCCAAGCCAGGGTATCAAGTATTGGATCGCATAAATTAGGATCTGGTGGGTACAATAGTATCCGTGGTGGTATGGTAAGTAAATATTTTTGTCTATATTAGTTTTAATTCTAGAAAAAAGTGACACTGTTATGAATAATTTCTATCTTATGAGTCATTATACCTTATGAATTTGATTATCTTTGTCTATTCAGGTTCACCAGTTCGAAAAGGAAGCTTCAGAGGAGGATTTGAAATATGCTTTACTACATGGTTCGCAAGGCCTTCGACAACGCATGCTAGATCGAGGGGAGAAATTGATCACTGGACATGAGTTTGAGGTAAGTTATTTATATTGTTTGATCGAACTTGTATGCAATAATTTAATTGCATGTATTATGTTATTTTTGTTGGACAGAATAATGAACTGAGAGGGGGGGGGGTGAATCAGTTCTAAACCAAAATTGTAATTTTTAAACAATGATACAGACTTATCGTGAAAATAACTTCAGACATTCATCATATAGCAGCAATTTAAATAGCAATCTGTGATCATCATTAGAAACGAAACTCATGCTTTGTATTGTTCTATTCTGTTTGATTCCATGTATAACAGCTCTGTTCTCATATGTGTAACACTATGTAACTTAGACTCGTATGTTAAGTTCCATGGTATAGAGAAACACTCTGTTTCAATGTGCTTCGATGAATAACTCTGCATGTTGTGCTTCAATATGCGGATATTCTGTGCATTAACATTCTGTGCATTAATATTATCATTCTGTGTTTCAGCATATCATTATAGATTCGATATGAACATGCTATGATATAGTTCTGTTGTATGAGAACAGCTCCATCCTGTTGTGTAACAGTTTGTGTAAATGTGAACAGCTCCATCCTGTTGTGGCATTACCTGTGAGTAAAACATTTAAAGTTTGGCATATGGAAACATTCAGACTGTGTAACAAAACTGGCTAACAATTTTAATAACTTAAATTATGTTGTGTATAGGAGGCCCAACAAACAAACTCATCAGGTGAAGTGTCTAGTAGTGAGCATGAGGAGGAGCTAGAGGCACCTGTTGAATTGTGTGTTGCGCACAATGAATCAATTTTAATTTGTGGACCTCAGCAGGAAACCATACCTGAAATCCAACAAATGGCAGACAAAAATAACGAGGAAGGTCTTCAATGTGATGATCAATCCCTATCTAGAATTAGAATAGTGCCTCGTAGAAAGAGGACACAAAGGAAGAGGATGGATTCAAACATTCCTTAAGGTTTTATGGCTTCCACCCTACAATTGTTTCCATTCTTCTTCACTCTTATCTACATATTTTACTACATTGATGGCTAAAAGTGATATTGAGATTAAAGTCCATAATTGTTGCTAGTTATATTAAAATCTAATTTCAATTTTCGTGTCTTTGAATAATTTAAAGCATGGATGTATTTGTCAGGGCTAGGAAATTAGGAACCTCTTTAATTGTATTGAGATTCAGAAATAATTATTTTTTGTTTCATCCAGAAAGAAGTGGTTCATGTTTGTAGTTTTACCAATACTGAAAGACTGAACTCATAATATTCTTTCTTTTATTGCAGAGGTGTCATCGAGATGATTGCAGCAGAATTAGCTTGTGCCTAATGGCTTGCATTTACCACAAAATCATGATAGAATAAAACATTACAAAAACCGTTTCATACTATTATTCGGATTTCAATTCATAATGTTAACAATTTTGTTCCTCCATTGTAGCCACACGCATTACAATATAGAGGTTGATATAGTAATTTAGGGATGTCGACTATTGTTTCACAATTGATAAACATGTCGCTTGGAATTGTGTTCACAGAAACTTGTTATTTATTTGTGATTGCCAATTTAGTTAGCTTGCTGATATCATAGTTAGTTTTCTGATTCTCTTGTTATTGACTTTTTTGAAATAAATAAAAGATAAGGTTTGAATATATGATTACTTACAGGACTATGTGATGGGAGCGTTGGCAATGAAAATAGTAGTATTAGTCACCCATCAAGTGGAGACCAAGAAAATTTTATGACAGTTGTATGTGGGGGGTGTTTTGTTTTTAAGGGCACTTGGGTAGCTTTGTTTCTGCAATGTTGTCTTTCTTTTTCTAGTTTGGAACTTTCTGGATTTCTAATTCCCATAGCTTCAATGATTATTTAAGTAGTTATGAGTTTTTTTTGCTAACGAGACACCCTTCTCTGGGTGGGCTTCCATAAATAGCTTATTTTATAGTTGCAGGCTGCAGCTATGTATTGACTTGACATATTCTTAGGCTACTTTGTTCTAGATCCTAAAAGTTGGTTATGTTGTAAGCCTAAGAAGAATGACAACCCAGATGGAAGTTGTAGATTATCATAGCTTGTCCAGGAGAGAGCTTCAGAGCCTGTGCAAGAAACATGGAATACCTGCAAATAAAACAAATGCTTACATGGAAGATGCTCTTAGTTCACTCTCTAAGGTATTTTCTTTCAGTACATTTAATTTTATTTCAAACTATTAAAACCAAACACCAAACAATTTATTAAAATTAAAATAAAGTTAAGTAGAAGCATTATCAAAATTATAGTATACCTGTTAACACACAATCTATCTGAGGATGCATTTCTACGATAACTGGAAGCTATCTTTGTCAGATAAGTCCATTTCAAAATTATAGTATACCTGTTAACACACAATCTATCTGAGGATGCATTTCTACGATAACTGGAAGCTATCTTTGTCAGATAAGTCCATTTTAAATTTTATTTCATTGTGCATGATGCAGGTTTTAACCATTCTTGCATTCTATATTCATTTGGTGTGGAATCTGGATTGCTGCAGGTTAGTCACCAGGTGGGAGATCTGCCAATGGATGTGTCTCCTGCTTGTT
>Ga0213499_10000045_pt1 | contig 12331 bp, 7 predicted proteins | sample Redfir_Yose_1_Me_FD_150980 | JGI IMG/M metagenome (GOLD analysis project Ga0213499, IMG submission 150980) | Leaf-associated microbial communities from Abies magnifica in Yosemite National Park, California, United States - Redfir_Yose_1 | ecosystem: Host-associated > Plants > Phyllosphere >...
TTAATATCTAAACCATGGGTAAAGCCAAGGTTATCTGTGTTGATGGGCTCAGTTTCGGGTATCTTCTTTGACTGATTGACTGAGTCAGTAGCAAAGGGAGCTTCGTCAATGAAGAAAGAAGGCAAGTGCGAAAGAAAAGCGTAATTACGTATATGAAGTCCCCGCTATGACAGAACTGTTACCCAGCCCCTTCCGCTAACGTCCTTTATTGCGCGGAAGGATCAACGATATACCCAACTGTTCAGTGGTTCTCTTAAGGGGAATCTATCGTTTGAACATCTACCAAGGACCACCGTTAGGAACACCTGACATCGGCGAAGGGTGTAAAGTACTCTGGTCCCGTCCTTCTATACCCTCCCCTGGATGTACGTGAGTAGGCCGTCCCCCATATCGCCTAGATACCCAGATTGGGTCGCTAACGCTTGCCTCCGCGAGCTCGTCCTTCGCTATTGCTAGTTTCGTTCGTTTTCTGCTCGCGCATTCCACCGAGGCTAGCGTACGTGCTGATCATGTATGATTATGGGGATCTCAATGCATGATTTCACGGCGAGTTGGTCCAAACCTCGGTCCGTAGACAAAAGACCTCTCACTCTTGCTTCTCCCGTTGATCAAGTGGTATTTCGCTCAATTGCAAGCACACTCCAGGAAATAGATGAACCAGTCTTTTTGCCGGTATCATTCGGCTTTCGACCGTATCTTAGTACTCAGGCGTTGTTCCTCGAAGTCCAACAGTGGAAAGGTGTGGCGCCTTATTCACGCAGATGTCCAAAAGTGTTTCGACCGAGCACGACATGACCTGCTTATTGATCTTCTACGGGAACAAATGGACGACGAGGACTTTTTGACTCTTATACGCATGTTCCTCACCAATCCTATATTGGGACCAGAGAGAGCAGACCATACTAATTCTGAAATAGGAATCGCACAGGGATCCGTATTATTCCCAATCCTGATGAACGTGATCTTGCACCGCCTGGACCTGTTTGCCACGGGGCTGTGCAATGAGGTTGGGGTTAAGTATGCTCGATATTGCGATGATGCGACAATCGCAACTATGGGGAACAGCAACATTGCAGCATGGGATGTGATTGGAAAACTACAGAGATTCCTGAGAGACGAACTCTCGAGTTCAGGGCAAAAGTAATACGCACTAAAGCAACATTATTGGGAGCCAAATTCGCCCCCCAGCTCGTTTCCGGAAAGGCACCATTACTATCAGGGTTCCTATGTCTCGAGTGATACAACGCCTCAGAGATAAGGGAGTTCTTCTGTCTCACTACCCTAAGGATTATTCTGGGAGACAGGAACACACTACGGAAGCTTTAGTCTCCCAGTACAGATCAATAGCGTTAGGGCTTCTATAATACTATGCTCCTTGCAAAAATGTGAAGCAGCTTATAAGCCTGATAAGGCAAGGATTGTATTACTCACTTTGTATAGCTATATCCGTTGTAACGATAGTTCCACTCCTTAAGGTCCCTACCACGTTCCCTGAAGTCTCTGAGTTCACCAATAGTGTAGAACTCCTCGTTAGAAGAATCTACAAGTACCCTCCCTCATTCAAGTGGATTCGGAAACCCACAGAGATTCCAGATTATGAGATACAGAGCAGTACGCTTCTTTGTCCCTGCTTGGTTTCGGGTTGTTCCGATACAGACGTCTTTGTCTTTCACGTGAGAAGAATGAAGGACTTCCTAAACGCTATGGGTGCCGTTCTGATCAAAAAAAGGTTCACTCAGAAGGTAGGTAAAGTTGTGACCAAGCAAGGATATGTAGATATAGGCGGGATCACAGCTTTGAGCAAAATGAAATCAAGAAAACGAATCCCGCTATGCAGTAACCATTACGATATGCTAGAAAGAGGGGAACTTCGTTGGGCAGATCTACGGGTCACAGATAGGTTCACGAAGGCGGGTATCGTGATGGATAAACTGGAACTATTAATTCAACCGGAGAAAAAGAGGAGAAGAAGGAGCAGGAGGAGAAACATAAATCAATAGCGATTCGATTTTCACATTTCCACTACTTAATTGGGAACTAGATGGTTCGTCACTTTTTGTACCCACTTCTTGTGTCTTGGGCTACTCCCCAAAAATGCTCGCTGTTGTTGGGGCTATCTCTATATCTACTTCACATCCACCAAAAGCCCGGACCTACTAGTAGTAAAGGGATCAAAAATATAGTAAAGACTAGCAGATTTTGCCTCGCTGTTGCTCGGGACTCACTCTATATATTACCATATGGAGCATATAGTTAGTGGAAGAGCGGCCCCACCCCATACTATACAAGACAAGAACAGCAGATCATAATGATGTGCCGATGGTGGTAATAGTGGTAGTAGTGGAGTTATATAAATTGGTCTGCTTGAGGAAGAAGGTAAATGTCCATGCAGCAGACAAGTTCCTCCCCTTCGGTCGGGGGTAACGAAGCCTCTCCTTCCTCCATAAGCTTTTAGGCTATATACGCAGCACTAACTCACTGCTTGTTACTGTTTTTGAGGTAATGAGAAGGGCATAAACTAGAATTTAACTGGTTGTGTAAAAATTTGAAAAAATTGGCTAATTCGCTTTTTCTACACAATCACAGCTTTATATTAGTGGTTTTTAACTACTAGAGATAAAGTCTTATACGCATGGGGTGGGTGCTTCACTAACGCTCCGGACTTACCACTATATATAGTAGATCATCCAGAAGACTGCTGTCCCCCCCTACCTTTGCCTCCCTGCCGGTCGGGGGTAATGTTCTGGTTACTCAACAAATGTCACAAGTCTATTGTATACAGGAAATCCGTGTTTTTCCCCACTAATCGAGCGGTCGTAACACCAGTTTTTTTTCAATTTGCTATCGAAGTCGAAGTGCAAAGAATGCATCGGTACAGATTTAACCGGATCATCCTATCGATTTCAATTCGTTTCAGTGATGGACCAATAATTTACAGTTCATTCATTCATACATCATCCACCAAAAATAGATCAGCATGCATCATCTATATAGGAATATGCGCATTTCCCCATACGGATTCCGGGGTTCATGAATACATCGATCACATAAATGTATATAGCCTAACATGCATCGTTTATAAAGAGCATCTTAGGAAATCCAGTTAGTCACGTACCAAAAATGTATCTGTTTATTCTCATTTGTTCATTACTAGTGATTGGTTCGCTTTTAGCTATCATTTCTAACCTGTTCTAAAAACCAAACAACCGCCCTTCTACCTCATGAGCCGTACGACATAGCTCTTGCATAAATCGGACAGAGCTCATGAAATGAATGGAGTCTGTTAACTACCAAGTGTATGTACGGCTACACCGTAATTATAGGACTATGCGCGCATTTTGGCAAAGGCTTCCGCTCGTCTTTTGGTTCATGCCTTGACCGATGGTTTACTATAGAATGCAATAATTGGTCAAAAGGCGAGTGATGCGTCGATGACGAAGTGTGGCAGGCTTTCGAAATAGACTACAAAACCGCATGCATAGTTCACGGTAGTCTAGGGAGTTCATTTTACGGAGGAGTGACTCACGTAGGTGCGAATCAACGCGGGAGCCACTTCGAAGTAGTCCGTCCCTGTCTAAGGTGCGCGATCCGCCTCGCACGAAGATGGGGCAGCAAAGAAAACCGTCTTCCCTCTCGGGCTATTGCTTGGCGGCTGTAAACTCGAGAGGCTTAGTGGCCTAAACCTCAACTGAGTAATGGTCTAACAGTGGCTGGGGCGATTCAGGCGCGCGGGTCCAGGTTGATGAGCTTTGAAGCGTAACTGAACGAGGAGGGAGATGAACAACTTCACTCACTCTCCTCATACTGGATCCAAATCCATTCGATTGCAGCATCGATTGGCCCTCACTGGCCCCTTCATAGAGGGGAAAGCCGGCACGAGCTTACATTCGTGCACCATTTCTAAAGCATAAAACACTAGGTAATATCTATATGGTCAAGGAACAGAGGTCGGGTACCACAGAATATCACATGGGAATACAAGGTTCTATTTCAGTATCCGATCCCAGGGGGGCGGCACCTCAAGGGGCATCACTTAAGACTTCCATAGGGGCCTTCCCTTGGACTCCTAATAAGGGCTAAGTTTATAACCTACACAGGGGGGCTTAGCCTAGAACCTCCACAGGAGCTCACCTCATCACTAAGACCCATCACGCGTCGATTTCTGCCACCTTAACTCTTACCGCTATCCCCCTTACTTCCACCCATATCTCTCCACCCATGGATTCCACTCTACTAGCTACCTATAGGTAGGAAGGATCAAACGATCATTAAGGAAGGGGGGGCCCAGCCCAATCCATCCAATAGGGCGGTCGAGTGCATAAATGCTATCTCCCCGACATCGTTGGTCGAGTGCATAAATGCTATCTCCCTATCGCACCTATTGGAGTTGTTGTTAGTACGTATAGTTTAGACTCAGTGAGGATATTTGGTTCAATGCCCACTGTATGGGTTCGAGGAACCACCTTTTTGCTGTTGTCTTCCTCGCAAGGGGAATAGAGATCTTAAGAGTGGTTGAAAGTGACTGGCTGCATTCTATCCTTCTGCCCGGGAAGCATGGCAGCAAGCTTTGCTCGACTTGCATGTGTTAAAGCGAACGGGTCTCAGTTTGATAGATAGTACTGTTGTATCTTCTCACGGTATGAACATCTTTAGATGTGTTGTTTACAAAGGGACCTCTACTTGTGTCATGTTGTTTTCAGTCTGGATAGCCAAAGGCTATCCTGAGATTTACCCCTAAGCTACATTGTGAAAAGCATTCTTTGGTCATTCTTTGAAACCACATGGAATTATTCTGGCTCTCTCGGTTGAGTTGGGTGGCAAGATCGTCGCACAATAGAAGTGGAAGTAGTGTATGCTCTTTTAGATTATAACCTTATATTGGGATGAAGATGGATGAACGAGATGAAGGCTGTTATGTCTTTGATCTTTAGAGTGCTCAAGTTCCCTCGTCAGGGAATGATTGTAACGATTGACCAGTTATTCTATTGCGTGCCTAATCCTAGCTCTAAGTATGGGATGAATGTTCCGTTCATAGGTGATTTCAGTGTGTCATTTGAAAGTGTTGGCGTTGGGATGTTTAAAGATTCATCCTTGATGGGTACCTTCTCTTTCCCTCCACCGATAAATTATGTAGCCTCGTCACCGGTATAAGTTATTTTGTTGGTCACCGATGAATCTATTGTTCCTTTGAAAATGTATTATTTTGGAGAGAACCCTGTGTCAGTACGCTAAGTTCCCTCTCAACTATCTTATTTTGGAAAGGATCTGGGGTTCATGCCAGACCCTTCAGTCGGAGATTAGGTATATAGGTTCAATGATGCTGTTGTCTGCAGTCGAAGCTGCTTACCAAGCCTATATTATCCATAACTTAAAAAGGAATTCAAGAATGAGATGCTCCTAAATCATCCAAGCAGTTGTGGAGATGGAGATTCTGGAGTTCCAGGGTGATTTCAAAATGAGGAGTCAACTGGTCATTTCCCTCAGGCAAGTTCCCGATTACTAGCTTTGGGGCATCATCTTGGAGGTTAATCAAATCATGCTATAGAGGCATCTAATAATAGATAACCATCAAATTTACAGTCTGACTTGTGTTCTTGTGTTGAATTGTTTGGGTCTTGGCATATTGGGCTTGGGGTTGCTCCTTCATTCCTAGGAATTCAAACACTTCCTTTCTCCTGAATTTCGAGATGATTCGGGTGAATCGAATGGAGATTAGCTAGGAGGGTAACATGGCGGCCCTGCTTACTGACGATGGTCATTGCTTGTGGTGCCCTGCTGATCATAATACTATCTTGAGGTTAGGGAGGGGTCAGGATTGAGATTGTGGATCGCCCCGGAAAAGCAGGATGATAGACCGGAGTCGCTCATAAATTGGTCATTTCGCTCGCCTTGCCGGCCACCTGGGAATCCATGTTGATTCGGACTATCCTTAATGCATAAAATCCCTTGACACCAACCAATGAATCGAAGAATTCCCTTAATCCAATGAAGAAAGCCATCAATCCAAGGAAACACTTCCACCCAATTCCCATCCTTACAGCACTCAGTCTAATACATAAAGGTCCTCGTACTCATCAGGTTAAGTCCTCCTTTAGAAAGTGGATTGAATCATATAGAAAGAAAGGATTGGGCCGGGCCCTAAAGGAATATTGCTCCTTAGCCGCATGATCGATCGTTATATCATTAGACCATGAATAACCCCGCATTCATTGGTTTGGTAAGGATATACATTGAATGAAGGAAGTTGGATGGAGTGAATTTCCCATCTCACCTACAAAACCCACCTTCAAAAGGTTAAAGCGGCGATAAAGCGCGTTTCAATCGCATTGAAAGCGGTTTTATGCTTTTGAAATAACCCCCCAATAAAGTGAATAAGAAAGCCGGTCTGGCAAGCTTGTAAGTCGTTTAAGTTGTTGCAGAACACCTATAAAAATATCCTTTAGAAGCAACAGAGACGCTAGGGGAAGAGACAGACGCTAGGGGACAGGACCCGGAGTTCCTCTCCAAATAGATGTAATAATGGTTTTGAAATGGGGAAAAATGGGGACCTCAATGCCGCTAGAGCCGGAACCAGGCGCTCACGCCCTTCGTTCCTCGCCCTTTTGGGGGTTTCATAACTTCTTTTTTCCCTTCCTCACCCTATCGGTATGGTAAATGAAGTAAGCAATGGTGGCCGCCCGATCGGGTTTGAACGCTGGTAGGCCACCCTCCCTCCCACTAGTAAATTGACTATCTGTTTCCACGTTGGCACTATCTATCATCCCAATAGGCCACCTTATCGCTCTAAAAATTCCCACCCCGTACCGTCCTCTATTTGTTTAGGGCCCCGTTGTGGGCCATCCACCCAATAAGCCACTTATATATAAATAAGGAGCAAATAGAGCAAGCTCGTAACCTCGCTCCAAGGTTATCCCTTTTTCATTTACCAGCCAGCCTTCTTATTAAAACCAGTCAGCCCAGTTAGGCCATCTTATTCAACATGTTCCCAGCCATAAACACTAGCAAGACTAGCGAGGCCATCCTACCTAGCCACTAGGTTTCAACGTCCTAAAATGCCATTATTCACCGCTACCGCGCCTGGGGCCTTTATATAATATATGTTATTTATTCATTATTTGGATACAGAAAAATGTGAGTTCGAGACCTGGTGGATGGATTCATCAACACATACCCGAATGAGATAGAAGTCCTCCATAATAAGCGATAGAGAAGGAAACTATCGTTAAACAGTGACAACACCACAAGTCCATAGTGAATCTGCTGATCGGTCGAATGCGAACTGGAGACAATGAACTTGAAGGCTTCGGCGACTAACCCTAACTACTCGACCTTGCCTCCCCCTGTGAATGAATACCTTGCTCCCTTACCCGTGAGAACTTCATCAAATTTACTACTGCATTCATTGACCTCACTGCCTTAAACACTCCCCCTTGCTGCTTGCCTGAGATAAAACTATACCTCCTCGACCTTGGCACCGATCGAACCACTTAGACCGTGGCGTGGGTTTACGCTGATATCAACAAGAGCACCGATGGTTGGATTTATTGAGTGATTGATTGGATTGATTAGGAGTTGGAGGAGCTAGCTGGAGGATGAGTTTTCTCAAAAGAGCCAACCGCTTTGCCAAACAAAAAAGACCACCGATCATAGGAGTTGAAGGAGGAGCAGGAGACAGAGGAGTCCCCAGACAATAAAGAGCCAACCTAACCACCGATCGAACCATCACACACACCAAGTTCTTGGGACGTTCTCCGAGAGAGAGCCCACAGTAAACCTACCGCCTTCTCTCTTTTATCTTGATGCTCACCTGATACCGATTGCTGTGGTTCCGTAGAGTTCGAGGGTCAAGGTATAGGGATATGTATGGCAGCTCTAGGCAATGACCACCTCTTGATCGGCAACCACCTCTTTATCGGCGACCCAAAGGCAATCGAGTGTAGCTCTCTTCTCTTTGTCTCTCAGCCAAGAGCAATCCATTGATTCCAATCCACAAGGTCCCCTCAACCCAAGAAAACAAGGAAGGGAGGTTCAGTTCAGGCAGGAAGCATGAAGCAGTCGGTGCCCTAGTTGCCTTCATTCGCAAATACATAGTGTTCCAGGGCCGCTATAACAAACAGGTCTTCAGTTAGGGTAACTGTGAAGGGGGTGAACACTATAGCTAGGGTGGGAAGGAAGCTAGGGTGGGAAGGAATTCAAGAATGTTAGCTTATGAAGTTGGTGCTGCTTAAAAGTCCTGTGCTAGGGATCGATCTTCTATAACTCTATTGTCCTAGAGTTCTGTTCTGTTCTATTAAGGCCAGTCTAATCCCGATCCGGCAGTAACAATGAAGCTCTTCCAGAGAATGTTCCTAGGGGTAAGGGTAACTATATCCTATTGTGGTAGCTCCGATTCCGATTCCGATTCCTTTCTTAAGTAAGTGGTTGTTGGGCAGCACTAAATGTCCATAAGTTGAAGTTCGTGAATGAAGCACTCACTTCTTCTTCCTTGCTTGGTTGGGTCGTACGTCGCGTAAAAAGGAAGCTGCTCACAAGGTAATATTATATATGTAATAATGGTGATTCCAAAATCCTATCAAAAAGAAGGTGTATTCTTTAAAAGGCCTGTTCACTCCTATCAGTACCAGCAGATTGGGGGCACCCATGCGGTTGTTCCATGTTGAATTCGAAAAAGCATCTGAGATGGGGTGTTTCATAGAATCTAATTCTTCGTGGGCCTGGGTCGATGCATAGAGTTTGTTTGCGCACCACTTCGCTTTGCTAGGATGGCTGGTTAAAGCGGTTGGTTGGATTCGGCAGCTCTTGTTCTCGGACCAACTGCTTTGCACTTTGTCTTCCCGGCCTGTGAACTCTTTTCAGATTTTGAACTACCCATATTGCGAACACTTCGTACCTTGCTCCCCATAAAACGTTTAGTTTTGGTTGATCGAACCGAACTACCCATGACATGATGCCTTTAAGCTTTACGAGAGGTACCGTACCTCGGGCACATACACTTTTAGTAACTCGTACTTATTAGGTCGGGCGAGTTATGGATGGAATGGATGAATTAACCCGGCCAGATATATTATTGATCCATTTAGACAGCCAGCCAGCCAGCAGCATTGCCAAGATATGGATGCCCACTTGCTCATGTTAGTGCTACCACCTGTTATACCCACCTATAGAAGATACTCCCTCACCTACCCTACTTAGTTATGCCCCAAACAGAAAGCATTCACCTGCTTTCCTTGCTATGTGGGGGTACCACTCTTATTTTTGTACCGGTCGAGCCTTGTCAGCATTGCCCAGAATACGATTTATGAATGAAGACAGACCACATCGCTAGGATATGCTTGCCCTTAATCTTAGTGCCATGCAACCACCTACCTGGACCTTTTAATAACCGTACTGGCTCACAGACTTTAACTTAGTACAGGAATTCACGGGCTTCCTAACCATCACTTGCTTTACCCAATGCGTGGGTACCGTACTTACCAACAACCTTGACTATGAACCTTCTTCACTCAGCTGCCTACTTATACTGTTACCAACCGGGTACCCACCCTGATAACCAAACAAGAACCTGATACTCCAAACTGATCCCCACCCACATAAATAGGGGTATGGTACCTATGTTTCATTATCTGCTGGCATTAACCCGAGGTACGGGGACAACAAGGTGCAGAGCTGCTTTCTTTCCCGCATCCCCCCCACCCAATAAGTAAAATGAAGGCAATTTTTGACCTTCCAAAACGCGTGTTTCATAACTACGCACCTCGTGTTTCAGGGGTCCAATAGAGTTCCCCATCCATTAGGGTATCGAACTTGAATTTGGCTTGTTGAACTGGACTTCGTACTCGCATTTAAGGTTCTTCCAATGAAAACCCATCCGACAGTTTCGACGATACTACCCTACCCTACCCACATGGTATAGCTGTTTTAAATGAATCCAGTAGGCCTAAAAGGTATTCTCTCCAAGCAATAAGGCACGGCGGTTTAAATTCGTTAATGAAAGGAAGTAACTTCTCCTTTCCTTGTCCTGCTCGGTTGGTTCGTAAAAGTAAGTTGTGTCAAAAGCTAACAAGAATTGAATATTATATACGTAATAAGAGCGCTAAATTCCTATCTAAGTAAAATCTCTCCAGCTTTCGGGCCTGTTAACTCTGTGCCTGCAAGATTTGGGGCTCCATCTCCATATTCAGTAACTAGGTGAGGGACCCAGGTGGGGGGGGCAGGCACTGTTCCGGTCAATCCAAAAACGTATCCAACCGTGTATTTAACACTCTGTGAAAAGGCCAGTCTTGACGATTCTTAAAATAACTGTCAGATACTGAAATTATCTGACTCCGGAGTAAATACTGGAAATGATAGGAGTCATATGGAGCTATGATAAAAGCATTATAATCCCCAAAATCCATTTGAAGGTAAAGTTGTAGCATACCTTTTATAAAGGCTGAAGGACAAAGGCCCTGGTTGCGCATTATGGGAGAATGCTAAAATCCTAGATGTATACTTCGTGAAATGGAGATCCATCGAGGCAGATCAAGGAAGAAATAGTGACGAGATTTTCGAATCTAAGCAGAGAGGTTATAGATTGGTGAAAAGAGGGGAAGCAAGAAGGAAGGCGAACCATCAGCGTGAAGATCTTCCCCAACCTTCTCTTCCACCCATCCTTATGTCTCTAAATATCCATCCTTTATCCTATTATTATTTTGCTCCTTATTTGGTGAGGGGCTGCCCCGCCCTTATTGAAACTACTGATACTGATCCCTGGCTGGCTGGGTATTTAGACTCTGTTTATAGCAGCTCTCACTCACTCTGATCGAATCGGAACAATAGACAAAAAAACCACTCCTTACCGCTCAGTCTAAGTCCCACCCAATTTATTCATGGCGTTCAAGCCGCTACTAGATTGGGTTGGGCATGCATGTGTAAGCGACTAATTGCAATTAGCCTTGTAATTGAAACATGTAGCTATTATATGGGAAACCCTTTGGTAAAGCGTTCGTACCTCGCCTTCTCTATGATCAGGTTTCGTTGTTGGAGATATTCCTTTTCCTGGGTACCTTGACCTTTGATTAATTAATACTTTATTATTAAGGAGATATTCCTATTCTGCAGCGCAGTCTTATGGCAACGATTATTCAGTAGTTGCGATATATAGGTTGTGGAGGAGGATCTCTGTATGGTTCCCAGTCAATGAAGAACTGGTTATTTTCCTTTCTATCAATGTGCAAAATCCCGGAACACTACCCATATTCATAAGTTGTAACTCTACGGGATGTACAGTTGGAACAGCTATTGATGTACCAAAAGTCGTAACAGGGTAGGTGCCAAACCGTTTATACATATTCCTCTATATACAGATATATATCTCTTGCACCATCAAGGTCTAAGGTTCTGTATAGCTTTGTATTACTGGCTGGTAGTAGTAGCTAGCCGCTGGTGGCTGCTGGGTGGGCTTGGCTTAGATGGTCTAGTTGCCTCTGCCTTAGCTACCTTTGCTGCTGATGGGTAAACTGGTTAAACTACTAGGTCAACGGGTTCAACTCGAACTGCCTCTCACGCTGCTGAGTCAACTGTTGCTATGATGATAGTATAGGTAGCTATCCATGCCTCTGTGGCTACTACATATGTGAGTTATGGCTCTCGATCTCCAACCCGTCGCTACGAGACTGTCTCTGCTTACTCTACTACGTGCTGCTGGTTCTTCTGCTGGATAAACAACTGCTTCATCGAAAGCAACTACTTTCCGGTCAATCTGAGAAACGGTCCCAAATACAATTATATATATATATCTATAACTTGGCCGTGTCAAACTTGAACTTTATGTTATCCCAGTCCTCAACCCAGGCACGAAATGTTTTCAATTACTAAGGACCTTACTGGCTGGGTTTACCGGAACCTTCCTTACCTTTACAGTATAATATGATTGCCAAGGCCAGGTTATCACTTTAGAATTGACCAGTTTAGGTTGCCAAGTAAAATGGTCAATGAAGCATTTGCAACGCCACCTTTCTGTACTGAATTTACCATATTCTTGGGCCACTATCTTTGTTCGGTGACAGGATGAGTTGGAGAATCAAGACTCCAATCCTAAATATAAGATAAGGTGGCGAAGCCAATTGGCTGGATTGATTCAATTGACTTTGAGGTTCAGCGCCCCTTGCTGGCTGGAAGAATATGAAACGAGGGCTAGGAGAGAGAGAGAAAAACCAAAAAAAAGTTGTTTGGCTTCCGGAGTTCATAATGGGAAGGTTCCAAAGCCATTGCCCTTTTTCTATCGACTCCCGTCCGGTCTCGTTGCGTCTCGTCTCGTTGCGTCCCTAACTGTACACGCTCTTTCTTCCAC
>Ga0213499_10000047_pt1 | contig 11266 bp, 11 predicted proteins | sample Redfir_Yose_1_Me_FD_150980 | JGI IMG/M metagenome (GOLD analysis project Ga0213499, IMG submission 150980) | Leaf-associated microbial communities from Abies magnifica in Yosemite National Park, California, United States - Redfir_Yose_1 | ecosystem: Host-associated > Plants > Phyllosphere >...
AGAGTCATTAACGCATGGAAGAATTAAGAAGCCCAGGTTCAGATAAAGTAGATGCAGGGACCGGGAAATCCTATAACCATGACAGAGCCGACGCACAGGAGGATGACAGAATTTCTTCGACGCATGAGGTAAGTGTAGTTACAGCATAAAACACCAAACACTCGTTAAGCGAAGAACCAGAGACATATAGACCGACAGAGTATACCTGAAGGAGCAAAGTGGTAATGACAGAAGGAAGTGTTCAGACAACGCAATACCACCACCAACCGGCTCAAAACCCCAGGTGATGCATTAAGGAGCTAATTCAATGGAGAGTTGAAGTGTAAGGTACGTGTTGCCATCTCAGAGTGGCACAAGGGTCGAGCAGAATAATCAACGATTCAGGGTGGAAGACCAAGCCCGAGGCCACGTAAACCCTAATGTGGGTAAGCACGTATGGCTCGGGAATTAATTCAATAATAAAGGCATCAGTACAAACAATTACGAACCCTAGTACAAGTAAATTACATGATCGGGATTATACATTGAAATCTATACTATAGTAAAGGAGTGATAATCCATGTATATGCAATATGTATTGCTGGGTTTTCAAACAAGTTTATTATTGTAAATGCGAACGCTATGATCATTGATGCAACCAATTATTAAATGGGATTAGACCTCGAAAGTATTGCTAAAGAAATCAAACGAAGACCCAAGTCCTTCCTATGTCGACCATGGTGTAGCGTTGATTCAATCACCCTAACCATTAATATTAAGTCACCCTTCGGCCCCTTTAAGTATTGGTAGACTAAAGTAAGGTCGTACCATAACTCGTACAGTATGCAAAATAAAAAGAAACCCTTGATCAAATGTTAATGTACATCAGTCACCCTTTGATCATTAAAGTGTATCTAGACTTAACAAAGGATGCGCCATAACTCCATTGCTAGGACAATAAACCTTAACCAAGTTTTAAAGATAATCTAGGCATGTATTACAGCCTTACACATGGGTTAAATATATAAATGCCAGAGAATGACCTGCTGCCACTATTAGTATGATATGACTTAAGACAGGAATTCATCTATGTTGCGTAAACATTATAGAATGATTAAATTTATTTTTTTTATTTACGAAAAATTGATGAATAATGGGTAATTAATATTGGGTGTGTTACAATAATACACAACAAAAGGGAGAGACTACGACACAACATCATTAGGTTTCTCATTGTGCCAAGAAGCAAATAAGAACAACAACAATTACCAAGCTTGGAGCGCATCCTGGGACAACCAAGGTGCAAATTCTCTCTATTATCTCCAACAACAATCATGGAGATGTTTATAAGTTAACACGTAGAAGAAAAACTTCAGTTAAATAAGTGCACCTTCTCCGGGCCCAACTAATTCCTAGCCTGCGCACATCAGCTAACTACTAACTACCTACCCTATGCACACCCAACTGAAAGAGGGTTGCATCTTCATCTAATCATGAGGAGATGGGAGTTTGATACACTACCTTCTAGCATAAGTGCGCACAACACTAAATGTGCACCTCCTCTTTTATTAACATCAAATACAATTGAAATAAACTAAATAATCTACTAAGCAACGCTGAGGTTCCTTCGGGCTAGCACCTAGGCTCCTCGGGCTCTAACACAACCCAATCCTTCACAATCAACTATTGCAGTGGTTCTTAAATCGGGAGTACATTCGAGTGCATCTCATTTCGAGACATTAGTAGATGTCAAGGTAAACTCCATCCAGCGCCAAGCCGATGATGGTCAATATGTTGGAAAGAACTCTCCCACACCTGTGGTCGGAAGCATGGGATGCTTTTGAACTCAAACAAGGAGGAATTGTGCTGCCTTAGAGCCCGAGGGGCCTAAGCGTTATCCCCAAAGAACCATGGCTCTGCTTAGTAGTTAATTATATTTTCTAAGTTTTTTTTAATTATAAATAAAGAGGGGAATAGGCGCATAATTAATGTTGTGTTCAAACTCCTCTTTGTAAAATGAAGGCACCCCCTCTATCAGCTAGGTGCGCATGAAATTAGGTAGAAATCAATACTAGGAGTTAGTTGAAGGAAGTAGGTAGGCACAGTCCATGAGTTTAGCTAGACATCGAAGCTAGGCGCACTATTTGAGCTTGTCAATCCCTTATGTATCAGCTGAAATACACTTCAATGCTTTCGCTAGAATCTTGCTGAGAGAGCAAAGAAAGATTTGCGGATTGTTTGTCCCAGGTTGAGCGCCAAGCTTGGTAGTGTATTCAAATTTGATTATCTTCACAGTAATGAGTTGATGATGTTGTTTCGAAGATCTACCTCTCTATATTTGTTTTTCTGAATGCTTATGTGATTGTTTCTTTGAATTGTGTGTTTGTTCCAGCGAGTTATAGATCACCTAGAGTAGAGGATACACTAATAATTAAATAGATATAGTCATTCACACAAGAAGAATATCACATACCACAAAAATTAATAACGAAAATGAAAATACATTATGATTCATATTTGTGGTGGAAATACTTCATTTTAGATTGAAGGCTTTTCGTAGTAGGATTAGAATATTTTGAAACTAACTCATATTTTCTAATGGAAGCATGAGGAATCGAGGGCATAAATCGATGACTTAGATCCCAACACTAGCGAATCTGTTTCATCAAAAAATGCTTTATCATATACTCATTGATGCATATGGTGAAATTTATGGATTGGTTACCGCAAACCATTACCCAGTTGACATATTTATAATAGGAGAGATTATATAAACAAGAATCGGTTCGCTATCACAACCAAGTGAGCTCTTTAATTAGGATATCATTAACTACAACATTCTCATTGGATGTTAGAATCTAGACTAAGTGAAGGGTTTTAGGTAGGATCATTCTCATTGGATTTCACTTGTGGAACTATGGATAAATTTTGTTGAGGTGTTAATACAATATTTTAGTAAACCATGAGTAGTGTTTATTTGCACCTATAAATTCAGCCATTTTTCTATTAAAAAAATTCCTCTCCAGTCAACAATAAAAATATCATTTAAATGAAAAAATAATTATAATGGAAGGAATCCATGTTTACAAAAAACATAAAAAAATATAAATCATATTAATAATTATACAAAAAATCAATTCTAGAAATGTAATGACTTTATTTTGGGATAGATCATAATTTTCAATTCTTCCTAATTTATTAGGGCACCACTCTTTCATATTTATTAAAACACTTATTAATTATGTTTAAAAATAAATTTTGAGCAAGCATGCATTATGCAACAGATTTATAAACTAGCTTCATCTAAATGGTGAAGATAGTCATGATTAAATTGAATAAACTATTGATTCCCATAAAATGACCTAAAACATCCATAAAGAACAATTTTTTGATGAAGGAATATTTGACCTCCATTAAACCTTTTTCAAACCTTATTTATAATATAATTATTCATGCACATATAGTATGTACATCCTTAAACAAATTATTTCATAATTATTGATACATTTATTCTAAACAATTCAGAGAAGCATACTATGACATAATATCCATTTATTGTTCTCTAAACCATAAATTTGGTTTGTATATGTCAAAAATTTGATGATCATAAATCTATATATGGAAAATAATATAAAATGTAGTAAAGTGCAAAAACATAGATCAAAACACTAAAGACTATGATAACATATATTTTAAGTCAACTAAAAAGATAACAAATTAGATTTAAAAACAAATATGTAATCAAAACAAATAAAATAAAATAGTTGTAGGCCAAGGAAATGACAACACTATAGAAGAAATCAAAGAATGCTGAATAAGAAATCAATCCAAAAGTTAAAAACATGGATCAAAACCTGCTAGTTGAATTGAATTGTGCTAGCTACTGGTTGAATGACTTGCCTTTGGCAAGAAACCTTGAAGGAAATTTTTCAGAATCAATATTATAAGCTAGCCTTTTTTCAGTGATCTTTCCACTAGCGAATTTGACAATAGCCAAAAACAAAGGACAAGTTTCAAGATAATTTTTAGCAAATAAACCAGGTTTGCTTTCCATTAAAAAATAAAACATTTCATCCACCACGAGAAGGCATCTATCTGATTGTAAGGTAAAACATTTTTTGCTACCCATATTTTTTGCATATGACTAAGTAAACCTTAACAATACATGTATTTCTGCACAATACTCAACATGTCGTTTATCACTAAAATACACAAATTATTCCAAACATGACAATATCAATTGAATGGTCACTTGGCCAAAGATTTTTCCCTGTGATGATCATGGATATAAATTCCAAAGAGATCGCTGCAAACATAAATATTAATAGTTCAACCACTAAAAATTAAGATTCATATATTCTACCTTATGAGCCAATTAAAATAAAGAAAACTAGAGACGGACTTCAAATAACATAATATTTATGGAAACAAAACAAATAGAATAAAATCTCTGCAAAATTTTGCATGCCAAGAAAATTGTTCACTCCTGCGATACTTGTGTCTGAAAAGAAAGAATGAATCCCTTTACTGTTCGATTCAGTGTCCCGGATGGGCAAATTGGTTCTAAAATGTTTACGAGGGACAACCAGAAGCCAGAAAACAAAATATCTTGATTCAAAATGGCGGGTTGTTCTCTACTGGGTGATATGTTGTTCTTGATCGTGGTCCCATCCACGCCATACGTCCTGTGCATCTCTCTTCAACTGAGACAACATAACAGATGACATGTGTTCGTTGTAAAATAAAAATGCTGCATGCTAAGAAAATGGTAATGTAATTGTAGAAATCCCAAAAATCGTAATTCCAATGAACAAATAAATCCAAAAGACGCTCTAAGAAACAAATGAATCGAAGGACGTTCTGAATAATAAGAAGTTCCAAAGAACACATCAATCCGAAAGACGCTCTAACAAAGTAATGAATCCAAGGACTTTCTGAATATAAGAAACAGTCAAACGTTCCTAAGTGGTAGCCACGGCTGTCCAACGTCTAAATAGATGGCGCAGCTTGCTTTCAGGCTGAATAAATGACCATTGGTTGAAAGCATATACGGGGTGCATTTTATTCCCAAGAAATTAAAATGGAGCGGGTGCTTTTTCTAGAATATACCTAATCTAAAGGAAAGGAACAAGTGTTTTTAACATTACAAGATTTAAAATGGAGTAGCGAACCTTCTGGAATGCTCCAGCCGTCCAAGATTTAGCGTTGTATCGTATGCGTGATGGTGATGGATAGCCATTTACTCCCGGCGATATGTTGTAGTTGATCATGGTCCCATCCACGCCATACGTCCCGTGCATCTCTCTTCAACTGAGACAAAATAACAGACGACATGTGTTCGTTGTAAAATAAAAACACTGCATGCTAAGAAAATGGTAATGTAATTGAAGAAATCCCTGAAAATCGTAATTCCAAGGAACAGATAAATCCAAAAAAACGCTCTAAGAAACAAATGAATCCATGGACGTTCTAAGAGGTAGCCACGGCTGTCCAACGTTTAAATAGATGGCACAGCTTGCTTTCAGGCTGAATAAATGACCATTGGTTGAAAGCATATGCGGGCTGCATTTTATTCCCAAGAAATTAAAATGGAGCGGGCGCTTTTTCTAGAATATACCTAATCTAAAGGAGAGGAACAAGTGTTTTTTACATTACAAGAATTAAAATGGAGTAGCGAACCTTCTGGAATGCTCCAGCCGTCCAAGACTTAGCATTGTATGTATGTGTGATGGTGATGGATAGCCGTTTACTCCTCATCTCCAGTTGTTTTCTTGACGGTGATGGAAAATCGTTACACCGTACTCCAACGGTTGTTTTCTTTGCCATGACGGTGATGGAAAATCTTACACCGTACTCCAACGGTTGTTTTCATGAAGGTGACGGTGATGGAAAACGGTCTACTCCTCATCTAAACCTTATCTACAACAAAGGTTGTTTTCATGACGGTAACGGTGATGGAAAACAGTCTACTCGTCATATGAACCTTATCTACAGTAGCTAATACTCCCGTCGTTTAACGTTGTATTGTAAGCCGTTAATTATTTTAAGGAGAAGGATATTAGTTGCAAGATTTATATGACTTAGATGGAAAACAGTCTACTCGTCATATGAACCTTATCTACAGTAGCTAATACTCCCGTCGTTTAACGTTGTATTGTAAGCCGTTAATTATTTTAAGGAGAAGGATATTAGTTGCAAGATTTATATGACTTAAGGTTGGGTTAATTACATTAATTTAGTGAGCAAACTCTATAGTGATTGTTGAACACTTGTTGAACAAGTAAATAAATTATTATTATTGATTTGAACATTTTATTTATATGACTAGAGTTTTTTGACATATTGGGAATTGAATTTGGATTAATAAGGCAAAATATTTATGGATTAATCAATAGCCTACATTTTAGTGGATGAATAGGAATAATATCTCATATGTTAAAGCTTCTCAATGAAAATGTTTTTATTGGTTTGCTACATTGTAATCATTCAACAAGTAACTATGGACAATATTTCGTTTGTATTGCTTGAAGATCCACTCATGTCATCTTTTGTAAATAATCTACTACTAATAAAGGAAAGTTAAAAAAAAATAATGTATGGACCACTATTCCATTGAAACCCATCCCCATCTTTGGGACATCTCCTACATTTGTTTGTCCATTAAGATTTAGGGATTGTAGTGAAAAGCCCACATTTTGAAGCAAGGTCATTCTCTAGACATTTCCTACCCAAGGGAGGAGATCTAGTTCAATTCCCTCGATATATTTGGGGATGTGTAGATACCCCATATCCAAACTAGCAGCCTTGCAGCATGGGTTATCGAGAAAGAAATAATAATTTAATAGAAAATCATTCATTTGTTCAACAATGATCCCGTGACATATATTACATATGTAGTGTGTGCCATGTATAATCATAACAACAATCGTTTTCACTAGCATTTTGGGTAGGTTCTTGCCCTATATCTATGTCTCATAACATGGTTGTTTTTTATTAAGTTGTATGATAGCCCTACATGTCTGACCTATATTTATTTTTTATTTTTTTATTCTAACTTATAATGCTTGTTCCAATGGACTATATGGGCGCTATGCATGTTTCTTCCCTGAAATTCACTCCCACATCTTCTGACGATGAAAATAGTTGCAAAAGTAAAACCCTCGTCTAGCAAGAAATCTATATCCAAACAATTCAGGAACTATAGATGAGAGGATACTCAAGGCATTTTTCAAATAAATGTAGTGATTGACGCATAAAATATCACATACCACAGTAATTACTAACAAAATTTAAAATAGATAAAGATTCATGTTTGTGCCCCTCGAATATTTTGGGCATTTGTCCTACTTCCCCGAAATCCGTTTCCGGGTCCCCCTTTAAGTGGAACTTAATGTGAAACCAAAATGATCACGTATCACGAAAGTTACCTTCAAATGATTCATCATATGTAGAGACCAGGATACCAGAATGGTTTAAATAGATATAGTAATTCACAAAAGAATGATAACACATAATATAAGAATTTCTAACGAAATCCGAAATAAGTGAGGATTCAAATTTGAGGAGAATTGATCTAAAACTGAGATGCATGAAATTGAATGCAAACATAAATAACATACAGAAAATCAGAGAAGCAATAAAAGAGAGCAAAATGATCATCATCTTTGTTTAGTACTAGGATCAATCTTTTATAGAGTGTGACTACTAGCAAAAGATGGTTTTTCTACACCAAACTAATAATTCTTAACATCTAGTGGATCACACCACTACTTATACCTTGGAAATTGATCTGCCACGGAGCAAGAGCAGTGTGGAGTTCATATGCAAGTTAAAGGAGGATTGCGCTAACTATGAAAAACACATGAGAGGAGGGCGCACTCTTGAGGAGAGGGCACACTTCTCTATTGGGCGTCTTGTTGAAATATGAAGCGAAAACAACATGCAATCCTAAACTGAAATAGCTTCTCATTCGAATACACAAACTCACAAACAACACAGAAAAATCTGGAAACAACATCATCAAATCTTCCATTAGCTTATGTAGATTCTTTTAATGATGAAGCTTATTACAAAAATCAGGCAATTTCCTAAGAGTCTTCTTACAATAGTTGTACATTCCTATAATCTTATTCAGAGACTTATATCTAACTTAGAACCTTCTTACAGATATGAAAAAGAACTTGTAGACCAAAACACGAAGGGCATTCAACTTCCAATCAACTTTTTTATTAACAACTTAATAAAGCTAGTCGCCACAAACAAAAAATCACATTGAATTTCTTTTCAATTAGAAATAGAGAATGACGCACTTTTGATGGTGCACCCAGCTGTCCTTGGTGCCCATGTGGCCCAATTCCTCCCTATTTGAACACGTAAGTGTCCCCTGCTTCTGCCATTAGGTGAGGAAATTCATGTTTGAGCTTATATGTTCAGAACCATCGTTCCTTTACTAAAGTATTTCCCTTTCTCTCCACCAGGTATGAACTATACTCGTAAGAACAAGTATGGCGAGTGCGTTGCTCCAAAATTGTTTCCTCCAAAAGAGGTGGTTCGAAGTATGGAATGGTATCCACTAAGTGTTAAACAACTACAACATTGTCTAGGAGAGATGGTTTGAAAAGTTTCAGATTGTTGACATTCAAAACGTCATGAATGCCAAGTTGTTGTGGTAGATGTAGCCCGTATGCATTATCACCAATGAGTTCCAAAATCTTGTATGGTTTTTACCCCAAATGATGTAACTTATGATGTTGTCCCTTAAATTGTTGTTTGTCCAATTTTAACCATGCACTTAGTCTCTCGGCTAATATACCAATGGATTTCTATGTTTATCATGTGTCATGCCTTTGCTCGATCTTCAGCAACTTGCAATGCTTCTATGACCTAAGCATGTTTATGAGCAATTATTTGGATATATTGTTGTGTTGAGAACTGTTCCTTCTGTTGAAGCATGGATTCCTTTGGGGTAGGAACCAAAGGAAACTTAGATGGGGCTAAAGGTTGGAATCCTGAACAAACATCAAATGGAGAGTATCACGTAGCTAAATGCATGGCTCGATTATAATGGTGTTGTACTTTATGAAGGTAGGTGTCCCATCGCTTATTTTTTGCAAAATGAGTATGGAGTGAATGAAAAACAATTGTGTTAGTTTGATCGTCGGTCTGAGGGTGGAAAGTTGTGGAAAACTTGAGGTTTCAACCAAGGAATGTCCAAAGTGTGCGCCGGAAGGTACTCAGGATATCGAAGTCTTATTGAAGGGCCAAGCTTCAATGCATTAATGCAAACATAGATGATACATGTACAGATCCATCAAGAACCGGGTAATTAAGTCGAACGTTCAACCTCCCTTTATTCATGCTTTGGGAATATATTTATACATGGTGGAATTGGTTGGAGCGGTTACACCCGCTCCAATGACCCATTCTTTAAGAGCTTTATGTAATATAATATTCGATATGATGACATAATACAAAGGCCCAAAGGCCCCGCCAACATCTCCCCCACCCTGAAACTCTACTTCATCCTCAAAGCCAATAATGCAGCAACAGTCGTGACCTGCAACTTCTTCAGCCTCTGTCTTCAATCTGGTAGTGGTCAATCGAGCCTCACCCTTTCACCTTCCTGTCGGCATTCATCTCCATCGGTCTAGTAACTACAGGGCTTCCATGCTCTACCTTTTTACCATATCACCATCTCTCTGCCTTCAAACTGCCGATGTCATAACTCAAAAACTACTCTGCATATCAGCAACGGGGGGCTGAGTCTGTTCAAATGTTCTCGATGTCAGCATTCTTCATTAAGCTTTGTTTGTGTATAATGTCTTCAACTTGACTATCGACCATGTATCACTCATTGACCCATTAAAAGGTATTGACCCATTTCCCCCCCGACCAAGTTATGATATGAACTACATTTAAATGACATCGACGCATTTTTATCAACCACATGGGGAGGTCGACCTGACCATATTATAGTATCAAACTCAATCATAAAGAAGGTCAACAAAAAATATAGGACTCGACTGGGTCGACCCCCATTCATAACATCGACCACTAAATTTGACCTCGACCAACTTATACATAAATCGCAAGAAGGTTAATCAACCAACTCAACATCGACCTTGACCTTACTTTAATCATGACCCATTGACTAACATACAATGTCATCGACCAAAATAAATATAGTAAGCCATTTGACGAAAGATGAGAATCAAGCGATGGATCTGATGTTACATTTTACCAACTTATAAAATTTAAGAACTATAGACCTGGGTGGATGAAAGCCTTGGAAACCTTCAACTGAGCTCGACACCGACACGCAGAACTTATGGTTGAGGGATAATTGCCAAAAACTGTCAGGCATATTCCTTCCACACGCATGATCGTTCGGTCGTTATTTTCGATTGCCAAACTTCTGGACAATTTAGTCGGTGGTTGTGTTGGTCGTAGAAGAATCTTTGACAGCACGATCAGTATGTATTGATCACCAATTGCGCTAAAGAGGAATAGCGTGGCCTTATTGAGAAGGTGAACTTGTTGCAGATGGAGGTGACACATGTGCCTTAGCTAACAAGGGTTCCCATTTTAAAGGCCATCTGCAGACGTACTGAGGTAGGCTTGTTGAGGAATACACGAGTTGATTTTCACCCAAGGTGGATGATTTTGTGCGCAGGTCCTCTCTGGCTCGGCTGAGCTCTGATACCAAATGATAAACAATTGATTGTAACGCAAATTAAACAACTTAGAAAACTCTCAAAAAATAGATCGAAGAACATAATACACAACAAAAGGGAGAGACTTCGACACAACATCATCAGGTTTCTCATTGTGCCAAGAAACAATTACCAAGCTTGGAGCCCATCATGGGAAAACCAAGGCGCAAATTCTCTCTGCTATCTCCAGCAACAATCATGGAGATGTCTATCAGTTAACACGTAGAAGAAAAACTTCAGTTAAATAAGTGCACACCTTCTCCAGGCCCAACTAATTCCTAGCCTGTGCACATCTACTAACTACTAACTACCTACCCTATGCACGCCCAACCGAAAGAGGGTTTCATCTTCATCTAATCATGAGGAGATGGCTGTTTGATACACTACCTTCTAACATAAGTGCGCACAACACTAAATGTGCACCTCCTCTTTTATTAACATTAAATACAATTGAAATAAACTAAATAATCTACTAAGCAGTGCTGAGGTTCCTTGGGGCTAGTGCCTAGGCCCCTCGGGCTCTAACACAATCCAATCCTTCTCAATCCACTATTGTAGTAGTTCTTAAATCGGGA
>Ga0213499_10000048_pt1 | contig 10988 bp, 8 predicted proteins | sample Redfir_Yose_1_Me_FD_150980 | JGI IMG/M metagenome (GOLD analysis project Ga0213499, IMG submission 150980) | Leaf-associated microbial communities from Abies magnifica in Yosemite National Park, California, United States - Redfir_Yose_1 | ecosystem: Host-associated > Plants > Phyllosphere >...
CAATGTACCATCTACACATACAATTTCAAAGACGCAAATACACATACAATTTCAAATCAATGTACCACCTACACATACATTTTCAAGGAATCAAAACACACATACATTTTCAAATCAATGTACCACCTACACATACTTTTTCAAGGAAGCAAAACACACATACAATTTCAAATCAACTTACCACCTACACACATTCATTTTCAAATAAGCGAACACACATTCATTTTCAAATAAGCGAACACACATACAATTTCAAATCAATGTGCCACCTACACACATTCAATTTCAAAGAAGCAAACACATACAATTTCAAATCAATGTACCACCTACACACATACAATTTCAAAGAAGCAAAAAAATACAATTTCAAATCAATGTACCATCTACACACATACAATTTCAAAGAAGCAAACACACATACAATTTCAAATCAATGTACCACCTACACACATTCAATTTCAAAAAAACAAACAAACATACAATTTTAAAGCAAACATAAACAATTTCAAATCAATGAACAAGTATAAACATAAATTGTCAAAGCTACCTACACTTAAATTTGCAATTTCAAATAAACAAATTCAAATAAGCAAACACAATTTTAAATCAATAAACAAATAAATTCATATACAATTTCAAATAAATAAACACATAATAATATTTCAAATTTAATAAATTATATATAATAAACATAATATATTCTATAAAACATCCAAATCATTTTATCTATCTAAATAAATATACAAAATAATAATAAAAATAAATAAAAAAATAAAATAAAAAAATCTTAAAAAATATGAATGGTTTATTTATTAGGGGCATTTATTTAATTTTGTATATTATGTAAGATTGTATAGTTTGCATGTGTAAAATGTTTTGAAGATTGAAATAATTTGAATAAGATTGTGGTAGATGTTGTTATATGAGTGACATAATTTTATTTTGTATATTATGTAAGAATGTATAGTTTAAATGTGTAGAATGTTTTGAAGATTGAAATATTGTATTGCATAATTTGAATGAGAATGTGGTAAATATTATTATATGAACATAATTGAGATATATGATTACATGTTTTAAATGTGAATGCCTCAGAGTAAATGTGTCTAAAAAGTGTATTTTGATGTGGGAGGTTAATAAAAAAATAAATGTAAAAACATACAAACAAGAAACACTACACTACTCCAAGGATAGTGGGGCCCCACCCTCCTTGGAGTACTTGGAAGGGGTTTTAACCCCTCCCATGAAAAAATATTTTTATTAATAAATTTATGTACATAACTTATAATAGTATAATATGAGGAACTCTTTCATAGGATAAAAAAACTAAAAAAATACATCCATGTCTTTAAGGGGTCTCTGCATGCAGCTTTAAAATTTACGAAATTTTAGAGCCATTCATCATGTAAGTACACCTGCAATAACACATACAAATATAAGAAAACCCACTCAAATAATTATGATAGATTGTAATGAAAATGTTTCTACTTCTCATGAGATACAATTATAATAACACCATTGACTTTATAATAGAACATTAAAAAAAATTGATATGGATTGAATTAAAAAAAGAACTTATATGCAAGAAAATAGTCCTCACACTTGGGTAGGCTCAAACTCATTTCATCTTGTTGGTTTAAAATGCTAAGCTTCTATTTCACTTGTAAATACATGTAATGTAATGTAATGGAAAATGCAAATATATATTTAAAATTATTGGTAAATATATAAATCTTTAATTGATATTTTTTGATAAAAAATAATTAAAAAGCAAAAAAATACTAATTAAAAAATGTTTGTGTGCCCATATAAATATATATACTTTATATATATCAATAACTAGGAGAGAGTGAATCTTGCACTAGAGCCCAACAAAACTAGCTAATATACAATACAGGCAAACCCACCTCTTGGATTGATTGTACTACCTCAAAGGTAAGCATCCTCTTAACAATGATAGGAGTTGGTTGAGCATGTGAGTCCTTTTTGTGCATTGTTGTCTGAATTGAATCATTTATCTCGAAGGTAGTGGTCTTAGATTTTATGTTTATTGAAGATTGATTTGTTTGGAGTGTGGGAGATGGCTCTCAAGTGAAACTTGAAAGGATCCGTGGGTTGGAAGTGGCTAGTTTTTCAGGTTGCCAAGAGATATGATTGTGTATCTTATAGGTTGTGGTTTTTTCTTCCTTGACCAAATCGCGGATCCTATAAACACAGCATGCAAACAAGTTGAGGTTTGAAGGAGAGGAGGCGCCTTTGTAACAAGTCATGTTCGATTCAAGGATCGGGCCGATGAATGGGGTGGTCTAAGAGTTTAATAGGAGATTTAAGTACACACCAAAACTGGATTCTAAGGTTTTTAGAAAGAGCAATTTTGATGGAGTGTGTCGCTGTGATGTGGAAGCTAAAATGCCCTATCAAGTCAAGAATTTTTATGTTTCTTCTTCTCAAGGACAAAGTCCCTATGTGGATTTTTTTTCATCGAAATTTAGCTAGCAGGGTCCTTGGCATTGTTCGCTATGAAAGGAATGTGATGAGACAACAACACATGTGTTTATTCATTCTCCTTTGAATGTGAAAGGAGGTTACTATGGTGATTGATCAAAGGTTTTTATGGGGGGGGTGATAATGTCCACGAGTGCATGAGGGCTTGGCTAGGACAGGCACACGTAAAGGCTTATAAAGCTTTGCATTTAATCATCACATGGGGTGTATGCCTGGGGTTGTTTGAAAAAAGATTGATTCAACTTCGAGTATGTTCAGTCCAAGGCCTATCGATCTTTTGAAGATTTAAGCAATCAAAGGATGGGGCAGTTCCAAGAATGATCATTCCATAACAAATTGACAAATCGGGGTCTTGGTGTTACACTTTGATATGTGATCCTCCTTTGCTTTACCTTTCTGATTCCCACTTCTTAAAGTTGAAAGAAGGCACGGGAGTGTGCTCAATAATAAGCCAGAGTTCTTTTCGTTGAAATTAGTTCTTACTCTCGCAGTTGAAAGAAGGATTCAAAAACTTCCACTTATGGGGGATTTGATGCTCGTATAAATAAAGGGCTTGATCTCAGTTCATAACTATATGCTTCACCGAATTTATGAAGAGATTTTTCTAAAGAGGTCAGATCCCAGACATTTCTTTTGTTCATGTGTATAGAGAGCGAAATGCTCAAGCAGATGGGCTGTCAAAGCTGGGTCTTAATTTGGGTCCAGGTCAATGGCACGTACGGGAGCATCAATAAGACATGCTGGCTGACATGGTTGGCTGAGAATCTGGGTCCTTTATGTGCACTGCGGTCTGAATTAAACAAATGCGCTCCTGATTTCAACAAACTTGATCACCTATCTAACAAATGTCTTGCACGAAGGGCTTGCAAATTCTGCTAAAAATGTTAGCTATTGGATGGGCTTTATAGCAGATGTTTACTGTGGACGCTACTAGATGGTCCTCATCTCCTTGATAATATATCTCTTGATGAGACTCGAAAATTTTAAAAATCTATGTGCATAACGATTGCTGCAAGCTCTATTATAGTTTTCATCATTATGCAATCTATTTGAGTCTGATTTATTTTGTATAAATTATTGTTTCAGGTCTTAGTTTTGCTGACTCTGTCACTATCTATGTCAGCTCTGAAGCAGCAAAGCGATATCACTGGGGATTGGTGTTTTTTTCTTGTCTTTGTATCTGATATCACTAGGGATTGGTGGTCACAAGTCCTCTATGCAAGCAGTTGGTGCAGACCAGTTCGATAAGGAAGATAGGACAGAGAAGCTCAAGAAGAGTTCCTTCTTTAAATTCTTGTATTTTGGGCTCTTAAGTGGCCTTCTCTTAGTTGTCACAGTTATTCCGTACGATGAAGAGAACGTGAGCTGGGATTCAGATTCGGGATCGTCACAGTGACCATGGCTTTATGAGGACCAGGATGTGGAATCCACAAAATCTGGCCAGAGGCTTCTATCGCACACAGATATTTGTCTCTCAACATCAAATATATTTATAGCTATTTGTCTCTCAACATCAAATAATATATTTATAGCTATTTGTCTCTCAACATCAAATAAAATTATGTTACTATCTCCATTTTGCCTGGCAACGGATGAAGTTTCTAGGCTGCCATAATGGTGCAAGACTCTTCATAAAACAGGAAATTGTAAAGCCCAATCCATGGAAGGTCTGCACAGTGACTAAAGTAGAGCAAACGAAGTGTAGATTGGATTATTTCTACTGGTTTTTTGCTATACTTAGTATTATCAATTTCTGCGGCTATGTTTATATTACTCGTATATATACATACAAGAAAGTGAATCCCAACCGATACAGAAATAGTAGTAGAATGGTGGGCAGTGTTGATAAAACATACAGAACATGTTTATCGACGTGAATGGGAAAGTTCCCAATAAAATTGTTCCCAATAAAATTCTTGAAGAACATCCGAATGAATTCAAAGGTTGAAATGGGCAAATGAATTCAAAGGTTCAAAAAACATCTGAATGAATTCAAAGGTTGAAATGGGCAACAAAGTATGTGCCAAGAGAATACGTAATCGAACACTGGGAACATATTTACGAGTCTTACATCAACCGTCCGCGTGAAAATATAGATTGATCACTCATTAATGTTATGAATTAGAACATTTATTAGTGAGGGAGAAGAGTTTAAGGAGAGGAAGATTTATATAATTAAGTAGCATAAAGAAATAATTTAGATTTAAAGTAATTTTTATTAGAATACGGTAAAACAAAAGCAGGCGTCCATGGATTCCAGAATTTTACTTGCAAAATGGAACCTGAACCTGATGTATGAAAAATACATACAAATAGTGTATGAAAAATACATACAAATAGTGACAGAATGGTACCGATTTTTCGGAAACAGAATGGTGGAAATTACACAGAGATTATATGCCCTTATTGCGAGATTAACCCAATATCCAACCTGTCACACGCCGGGGAATGAGACGTGCCGGCCACACCATGTCGTATTTGCCGTGGAAGGAAGGATCGGTTTCGGATGGAAACAAAGAAAGCAAACCGGCTATCGGATTCGAACGGAAACAAAGAAAGTATTGGAAAGAAAGTAGAGATGGTTTTACATGCGCGGTTAGGGAGGAGGTTTCTCGGGATTTCTTGGGTGGCGGGAGTTCTTAGGTCGCTGTCCCAAGGCTAAAGTAGGCCGGGTGAATTAAATAGCGAATCGGCGTGCTAGGAAGGTGGCTTTGGGCGGGAATGGCCGGAACCTGCAAACATATCGGGCGCAGAGCGGAGGGCGGTCCAACAAAAATACGTTACAGAGCTTTAGGAAAGCAGATCAAAGGAGAGGAAATGCAACTTACCTATTGAAATCGATTCCTCTCCTGTTCAGAGCAGTAAATGGCAGCTTCTCCAGCAAATGGCCGTTTTCTTTTCATAAGAACAACAAGAAAAACAGGAAATCAATTGAAACCCTCCAGTAAGTGACGCAAATTTTGTAATAAAGAATAAGGAATGCATAAAGAAAAGCGGATCAAAAGAGAGGAAATGAAACTAACCTATTGAAATCGATTCCTCTCCTGTCCAGAGCACCTCTCCTGTTCAGAGCAGTAAATGGCAGCTTGTCCAGCAAATGGTCGTTTTCTTTTCATAAGAACAGCAAGAAAGTAAGGAAATCAACTGAAACGCTCCAGTCCTCCTCCTCTATCACAATAAACCACACAGAACTGACTCAGACAATCAACCACACACACAGACTCAGACAATCAATCACAAGCCCACACAGACGACCTGTGAAAGAGGAGGAGGAAGAAATGTTTGAATTGGCTGCACTTTCACATATATATAGATATTCCTCCTTTTCTTTTCTTCTAGAAGGTCTCTGGAAGGTCCCTGGAGAGCATTCTTCACGAATCACCATATTCATCAACCCGTTGCTGAGGTGGCTGGCCGTTTACAAGCTCGGGATGGCTCAGTTTGTTGCGGTGGATTGTCGCCATCTCCCTGTTCGTGAATATCATAAAAACTCCAAAATGTATGTACACGTGGACAGGTATGATTGGGTAGGATCACTCCACTTGTTCCTATTATGGAGGTTAAGCCTATTATGGAGGTTATTTATTGGATCAATTATAGATTTTAATTTTTAAAATTAGAAGTCCTTCTAATTTATTGATTAAAAAATATAAATTAAAAATTTAATTTGAATCTAAAATAATTTATTATCTTATTATTTATTATAAGATTTCATTATTATTATTATAGCTATTGATAGTTGTTGGTTTTATACCTAGGCAAAATATCTACACTAGGATTATCTAGGCATTTGATAGGGTAGATTGTGTAGAAGCTTACAATTGACTTCTGCCTACAACCGCTTATGCTTCTCCCTTTCTCTCTCTGCTCTTTTGTCATGTCTTAATATGAAAGACAACAAAATAATCAAAATCATGTACATAATAAAACAAAAATGGCATTGTGCAGGGATGACTCTACAAGATTTGGCTTATAATGCAAATATAATTACCTAGACACAAATCATACTTGTAGAGTGCACGCAGAGATCTAGCTAATTCCCTTTTGGAGAAGCAAACTTCATGCCCATTCTCTTGAAGTGATAGGTAAGATTTCTTCTGAATTTTTTATTGTAATTTGTAGCAAGCAACCTCAAATATTTGATATTTTCTCAATGTACTTTAGCTTGAATCTCTTATATATTTTGGATGTTTTGTAATTTCTTTACTATATGGCTTCATTTTCTATGTTGTTATTGTTCTTCATTTATTAGTGTATATAGTATTAAAGAACAATCTTGTTAATAACAAGCCCATTAATGGATTCCTTTATCAAAAGATTGTAAAATGAAATCCTATGACATCAAGATACACAAATCTAAGGTGCTACTCTTATGAGGGTTGGTGCTTAGGGGCCTTACTAGATGCTGTATGGGATAGAATTTTATTTTGTGTCTTTCTTTTTTTTCTTTTAATCAAAGTTCTCTACCACTTTATGTGGTATTTAAATTAGCATCAATGATTTTTCAAAAGATACTAGAATCATATGGCCCCATTCTTTTTGGATGTAGGAAATGGCTTATCTAAAGATTATTGTGGCAAGGAAATAAGCACACCACTTTAGTGTGTTTCTGGTAAAAGTGGTGTGGTTATGGTAGAGAATATTGTGTCTCTTTATGCACATGAATATCTTTTGTCCAATAAGGTATCATTTGTACTGAATGTGAAGAAGAAGCTTCTAGAGTGTATAGCCATGTGTACAAAAGCACACATTGTTCTTTCTCTTCACAACCTCGATGTCCTAAAAATGGGACATAGTGAATTGTTCCATGTCTAGGGCATTTGCTATGAATGGTGAGGGTTCTACATGTTTATGTCAAAAATCATACTACTTTGTATGTATATACCTACAACCCCATTAAATAATTATTGACATACATGTTGATTTGTTACTATTCAAGGTGCCAACCCCATTCCTATATATGCCTTTTTGATGGAATTTAAACAAAAAATGAAATTTAGTTTGAGTTGGGATTCTTTTCTTTTGCTTGCTTTTAATTATTATTGCCATGATGTGTGAGTTTTAGAAATTTGAACTATTCTTAATCCATACATACATACATACATATAAGGATATGATTTCAGATAGTGTTGAGTTTGATTTTGCATCACTTTGATGATATTTATCAATTGCAACTTGAAGAGTCACCAATACAATCCTCATTTGGTCCCTATGCTTCAAATTCAACTCTAATATCTTTCACCACTCCACCAAAAAATAAGGATCCCACCCATGTGGATTATCCATTCTTCATAGCCATTCAATTATTCAACTAAAACAATTGCTTTAAATTTCAAATAGGCATGTTAGAGTTTCAAAGATATAGTAGCTCCCTATTAAAAAAAATTGGAAGTCCTCATGATCCTACCCTACCTGTTTTGGATAAAGAACACCGTTTCCAATTTGAAAAACGATTGCTAACCTGAGGTGTTAAATCTCACACTTGATATGGATACTTTTTTCTCAAGAATTATGAGTTACAATGTTAGTAACATTTATTTCAGGCACCATAAGCCCAATAACAATTATTTTTCCTCATTTTATTAAGATAATTCCTTGATGGATACAAAAATACATGATCCTTCTACTTGCTTTTTAATCAATTTGTAAAATTTATTGGAATTGATAGTAGGATGCAAGGATGTTCGTGGTTATGATTTTCGCATGTTTATCCTCTATGAAATATGATTCTTTGTGGGGGAAGGCTACGAAACAAATATGTGCCCAGATTAACTAGATCGTTATGCGTACCACGAAAATCGATAGGAGAATATTAAATAATAGAAAGAAAAACATAAGAAAATTTCATCGAAACTGATGTAAACTCTTCATTAGTAAGTAAAAATAGAAATACAAAGCTTAAAATTAGAATTGTCTAGATAAGGCCAAGCACATCTAGAATACAACTGAACTAGGCATGTAAACCTCATGTAATGTACCTTGGTAGGTTTTGTAAAACTTGATGATGCTGCAATATGTATGCAGATCAATCGTACATAAATATGGTCGGGTTTGATGCTTATATCGCTACTCGGACGAAAGACTAGCAATTCTGATTCTTCACCGAAGAATAAGGAAAGCCTTGATCCATTGGTTATTGGTAAGCCATCGGTCGAGACTATGCCTCGTATGCCGAAAGGCACATTTCATACACCTCGAACTGGAAATTGAACTTTATAAAAAGACTGTGTATTTTAATTGTGACCAGGGATGGCCACGTTGACTTGTAAAGGAACTCTTTATATTTTTAAAAATAAATAATAATAAACAATTTTGGGGAGGCGCACTCCAAGGGGCAGCTGCAAGAGTGTTCACTGTTCCAAGAGGAGGAATGGACCGTTGTGTGCAGGCTGGTGGCATTAATGGGCATTAGTTGCCCGATGAACCGTTGCAGGAAGCAACTCCCCGAATTTAATTGGTCAGGTGAGCAGTTGGCTCATTTACTGACCTGAATGAAGTCCTGGGCACAATAATATATAACATCGGTTGAGCAGGGGCTCGAGACACTCAGACTTACAAGACTCTTGTTTTGTGCCGATGGCTTGAGTTGGGCTATGAACAGGAAGTTCTCAGTGCCACGATCTCAGTCTGCATATAGATCTTGTTGTGCGCCAATGGCTTGAGTTGGGCTGCGAACGAGAGGTTCTCAGTGCCACGATATCATTCTGCGCTTGGCGGCGAGCAGAAAGCTCCAGTCGTGTCTTGCCTTGTGTAGCCGGAAGCCGTGATCGGACAGGTGCACAGGGATCCGATGTGGGGAATGTTGATATTGAATGAAATAGAGGCCAAGAACATGCTGGCTCTGAAAATTCTATGAGACAAGTTGCCCGATCCAGCGAAGCTGCACACAGGGTCTTCGTCCTCTTGGATCAGTGAACGGGCTCGGGGGTCTCAGAACGACGAGTTCTAGGAGTAGGTCGGGAGGAACAACTCTCCCTTGGAGTGAGTCAGCTCCAAAGCCTCTTACTGCAGGTTCTGTGACATGTTATTTTTCTTTCTACACACACTGTGTGTTTATGATCTTTTACCCTCTGCACATACAAGTAAGAAATGTGAACTGTTATGTTTTTCTACGCTTAAATGGAGGAGTAGTTAGGTCTGCGTCGAACTCACGATTTTTGTGAAATGACTGCATAAGTATGGGTTGGACCGTGTGCTTTTACTTCAGGTTTAGAAGTGGTGGAGCAAGCTTCAACTCCGTCAATGTGCCTTGAATCTTCCTTGTTTTCTTTGGTCAAAGGTTCCCGATCGTTAGATGAGCGACGAGGGTCAATCCTGGCCGATGGATTGGAACCCTTTTCTCGTAAGACCAAACCTTTAGCAGTTTTGGGCATCGCCCCCTTTGAGTGGATCTTGGACCAAGTTCCGAATTTTCGAACTCCGAACAGGCCTGGGTGGGGTCCATGTTATTCGGAGTTCACGTTTCGTAGATTTCCCCCTTCGCTGCCTGGAATCCGCCAAGTTTCCGATTTTTCGAACTCCGAATGGATCTGAGTGGGGTCCACTTAGTCGGAGTTCGCGTTTCACAGATCTCCCTTACGCTTGCCATGAATCGGCAAGTTCCGAACTCTGAACAGATCCTTGTGGGGTCTACCTATTCAGAGTTCGCCTTTCGAGGTTTCCCTTTTCAAAACCCCTTGCCCCCATTTCTCCGAATTCCGAAGCAGACCTAAGTCTGAACGGACCTGAGCCATTCATTTGGATAGTGTTCCGAGTCGCCTTGAACCGTCGGATCGAGAGAAAGCCCCTTTCACCCAACCCTTATGAGCGCCCCTTTCTGAATGGATCGGAGCTGTTCTTTTGATCTTGCCGATCTCCGAAGCGATCGCAACCGTTGGATCGTTTTCCCTTTAAGTATGGCCACCCCTTTGAACCGGGCCTCCCGATCGATTGTCTGCCGTCGGATCTCCACCACTTTGCTCGAAGTTCGCATTTCGCGGACTTGTGACTTATGTTCCTCTTTGAACATGTTCCCGAACTCCGAACTACGAACATATTTGAGTGGGGTCCACTCTGCTTGGATTTCACATTTCGCGGGCTGCGACCTGTGTTCCTGTGGGAATAGGTTTCCCGAACCCCGATCTCCGAACATAACCTTGTGGGGTCCATTCCGCTCGTATTTCGAAATTCGTGGGTGTGACTTGTGTTCCCTGGTGAACATGTTTTCCGAACCCCGATCTCCAAACAGATTCGAGTGGGGCCCTCTTCAGTCGAGGTTCGCATTTCGCGGATTTGCGACTTGGGCTCCCTTGTAAGCATTTTTCCCGAACTCCAAAACCCGAATGGATCCAGGTGGGGTCCACCTTATTTGGAGTTCGTATTATGCAGCTATATGTGAATCGCTTAGGAAGGAGGGTTTACCGCCCGATTCCTCCTGAGCCGTCCGATGAGAGGAGAGAGCTAGTCCCTGTCGTCGGATCGGGGAATTGTTTTGGACTATGACC
>Ga0213499_10000050_pt1 | contig 10802 bp, 9 predicted proteins | sample Redfir_Yose_1_Me_FD_150980 | JGI IMG/M metagenome (GOLD analysis project Ga0213499, IMG submission 150980) | Leaf-associated microbial communities from Abies magnifica in Yosemite National Park, California, United States - Redfir_Yose_1 | ecosystem: Host-associated > Plants > Phyllosphere >...
CAGGCCGTCACATGCACATGTAATCTGTGATGAGTAAAACACCCAATCACAGCTCTGTTCAATAATTACCGACAACAATACAAACTGGATGAACTAGTTCAATGAGGATAAGGTTCGAGATGAACTATGGGTGTTAATAACTGAGATCCCAGTCTTTTGGACCACAACAAATAAACCAGTCTGATTAGATTTTTTAGTTTTTACAGTAACTCTCCTATGTTTTTTGGCCCGAATAGGACCAGAACCTGAGTAGGGGTGTATTTCACACCAGGCCCAATACATAAGGTTGCAAATCTCAAGAAAAAAACAATATAGCTAAACCAAGAACTAACTTGCATGAGCTGCATAGTAAAACTGGCAGATGGACTCTTCCTGAAACTCCTTGGCCAAAAGGTCTGTAATCTATGCAACTCATAGGACATGTCACTGTGAGGACCTCAAGTAGATACTATGAGCACCAGTTAACTCTTGGGACGTCTCTCAATAAGGATTCCCGAGTAGATGCCATAAGCACCAGCTAACTCTTGAGATATGTCACTATGAGGATTCCCACATAGATGCCATCATCAGCTGAGAATAGAACCTGGGCCAGCAAAGTCAAACTGACACTGATTTACCACTGCACCATATCTCAGCCAACATCTGATTAGATTTATTCTTTGGGTGACATGAAAATTCTGTCACTGTGACTGCTTGTTTAGAAAAGTTAAAAACAGTAAACCCCTATGTCAGGTTAACGTTATTACGGAAGTTAACAAGGCCAAACACAGGTCCCATGGGCTAGGATCTCGGGGTGGAACAGGTTTACTACAACCAAACATGAGTTGTGATCCTGCTTCAGCCAAAAATTCGAATGTTTCTGTAAAACAAAAAACGAAAAGCGTGACAGATGTCATATAGAAAGCTTCTATTAGAGACCAAACACAGACCTTATCACTAATTTCTTATCAAGCTCCAATGCTAGGACTGGAGACACACTAGGCATTCCCACCGCTTATTTTTTCATTTGCTTTTTTAAAGTTCCATTACCCATTTTTGGCTACCAGTGCACATTAATATATATACTAAATTAATATTCACCATCAGAGCACATTATCAGAAAATTCAAATGGCTTAATCTTTGTCTTTGTCTCAAAATAATGATGCATAAATTCAGGAGGTTAGAGATTCTTTTGAATCTACATACATGTCAAAAAATGTTTGAAGCCTAGAACCAAAGCCCTGATCAGAATCTGTTCCCAAAATTCCTTCAGCTCAGCTTTTGTAATGCCTGTGCCTGATATGCCTCTCCTCCTTGCAAGTGCATCAAAAAGCTCACCTGCAAACTCCTTGGAGTCCTTCATCCCTACATCATCAGAGAGTCAATCAACAAACAAGTCAACCACATATACTCATGGAAACCCTTTAACAATTCAATTGAATTCGTCAACTCCCAATACCGAAATATGGCATAACTACCCGATACTAGATATACTTTTATTTCTTATATAGATTGCAGTTAGCAGAAGTTTAGAGAAAGTCTCTTCAACATTTTTAATGGTTTGTTGGTCCATAGATCCTCAGGCCTTCCATGGATGTCAATAAAATTTCATTTTGTTTCGAAAAAAATATGATAATGGGGAATGACAACACCAGGCTCTCTACACTTATCTATGCATTGTCCAAAGAGTGCCCGGGAAAGATACCCATCAACAGCGAGTTCATCAAATCTTTGATCAACCAAATTCCAGTCACCGCCTCCCTTGGTCTTTGTAATGAGTTTGAGACCCATCAAGGCATGATGGGCTCCTGTTTTATTTGACATATGCTACTATACAATGTTCATAAAAAGATTGATAAACCAAATGTAGACTCCCGAGTCCCCATCACTGTGGAATTACAGACAGCCATTGCGTGAGATGCCAGAAACCTGAAACAGTAGAACATGTTCTGTGGGGTTGTAAGTTAGCCCAATGATTCTGGGAATGGATAGCAGTTGAATATACTTTGAGGCTCCCCCTTTCTTACAAGACGATGATTAGACAAGCAGCAAGAGAATTTGAGACAACATGCCTTACAGACATTTCCTTCTTGTGGAAAATGCAATGTTGGGCAACCTTTAATGGAGATGCTACCATGTTACACTTGTGTGAAATGCAGACTTGCAGATCAGATTCAGCCATTTAGTATTATGCTAGAATAGGCATCTTTAGAAAAGAATTGTACTGTCTTGCAATACGTGCCGAAGTAGGAATGTTTGCTCTTCTCGCCTATATTGAGAGGGGAAACTCACATATCCATGCTTCACACAAGTAATGTCTGATCATGTATCTTTCCGTGAGCATGGATGAAATATAAGATGTTTTTTTTGGAAACAAAATGTTTACCTGACTCATATCCATGCTTTATCCAAGTAATGTATGATTATGTACCTTTGTGAGTGTGAATGAAATATGAGATGCATTTTTTTTCTGGAACAAAATGTTTACCTGACTACCAGTATCAACACAGTTCAAACGTGTATCTGTTGTTGTGTTCCAGAAGTGAAGGCACCGTCTGCTGTCCCACCTCCAGATGCAAGAATTCAATGTTGATGGGGAGACCATGCAATGGCCTTAACAGCAGCAGTATGCTCATTGAATCTCAACAAGGGTTGTAAGGATTGTTGATTCCACACTAAGAGCTGCCAAAGAGGGAAACAAGTTAGAGTTAATATACCTCATGAAAACTGGTAATGGCATGGATCATTGAACCAGACTGTCACAAACACCTAACCTGATTATCATTTCCACCTGATGCCAGTTCTCGGTCATCATAAGACCACTTCAATCCACAGACCTGGAAGCAATAGATGCAAGTTGATCATGCATCCTCGACACAATGTTTTGCTATCGTATGCCAGAAATTAACTGTAGGGAACTTATCTCTGACTTATGCCAAGAAAAACCATAGTAATAACCATACTAATATCTGTAACTGCAGAAATCAAACTATAGGAAACTTACCTCTGACTTATGCCCAACAAGCTTTCTTATGAAGTCATCTTGAACACGAATATCACGATGGAGAATATTCCGGTCCCTACTACCAGATGATAAGATGTAAGAACTCCAAGCTAGTGCTCCTGCTCTAGTGCAGTGACCACCCATGGTCCGAACTTTTTTACAGCGAGAAGCATCCCAGATCTGCATAAAAGATACGTAAAAAATTACCATACAAATTTATAACATCTCTTAATCTGGTGCCACAATAAGAGCAAATTTTACATTATGATTATAGGTCCACAGAAAAGTGCTACTGAGAACAAAAGGATGAGATACATGATCAGAACTACGAGGTGGAACACAAAGAAACAAATATCAGGATAGGATAAAATAGAAATATAAAGGAGGAAAGAAGCCAAAACTTTCTACCGGGAAGGAAACCAGAGGGATTGGCAAACTTATAGTGGATATGCAGCAACCATCCTGTTTTAACAACTGATGTCCCTGTAGAAAGAACTAGTATTCAAGTTGAGCTAATGTTTGAACTAGTATTACAGTTGAGCTGATGTTTGAAAGAAATATCAGTCACACTCAGTAAAGTTTTTATTTATATAGAGATGAAAAATCCATAACCATCCAGTTTTAAAATCTGATGTTCTTGTAGAAAGAACTGTATTCTAGTTGAGCTGATGTTTGAGCTAGAATTCTAGTTGAGCTGTTGTTTGAAAGAAATATAAACCATGCTGCTAGTTACACAGAAAACACTAAAGTTTTTTAGTTATATAAAGATGAAAATGCCATGCCGTAAAGATGACCCCAATTTATAGCATCCTCATAAAAAAACCCATGCAAATCAGGGAAGAAAACCAGAGCGATTGGCAAACTTTTAGTGGATAAGCAGTAACCATCCAGTTTTAACATCTGATGTTCTTGAAGGAAGAACTAGTATTCTAGTTGAGCAAAGATATACCAAACCTTCTGCTAGTCACACAGTAAACACTAAAGTTTTTGTTTATATAAAGATGAAAATGCCATAACCATCCAGTTTTAACATCTGATGTTCTTGTAGAAAGAACTAGTATTCTAGTTGAGCCGATGTTTATATTTATATAAAGATGAAAATCCCACGCCATAAAGATGACCCCATATTATAGCATCCTCATATAAACCCCATGCAAATCAGGGAAGGAAACCAGAGCGATTGGCAAACCTTTGGATAAGCAGCAACCATCCAGTTTTAACATCTGATATTCTTGTAGGAAGAACTAGTATTCTACTTGAGCAAAGAAATTTCAAACATGCTTCTAGTCACACTGTAAACACTAAAGTTTTTATTTATATAAAGATGAAAATGCCATAACCATCCAGTTATAACATCTGATGTTCTTGTAGAAAGAACTAGAAAGGGCTGATGTTTGAAAGAAATATCAAAGATGCTGCTAGTCACACAGTAAACACTAAAGTTTTTATTTATATAAAATGAAAATGCCATGCCATAAAGATGACCCCAAATTATAGCATCCTCATATAACATGCAAATCACACAACCAACTTAAGATTCAACAAATGAATATATTAGAGCACCAGTGTAGATCCAACCTAACTCCAGATCTATTAAGCACCCAGAGGGGGATCAAAAAGAAATTGAGATGCAAATCCTTCGGTGCTTTATATTTAGTTTTTACTTTTTTTAACTTCTTTTAAATATTATATTGGGCTGACTTATGCCATCACGTCAGCATTAGGCACAGACATTACACATCTTTTTCATACTAGGCTATAGAATGCACCTAGCTTCTCTCAGTGCAATAGATGAATTTTAACATCAGAGAAAAAAATAAGCGTTAAACCATACTTTCAGTTCAAAAATTGAAGTTATTTATCAATGTTATCTTAAGCCTAATAATCCTTGCTACTTTCCAAATTATAGAGCTGACCACAATAGTATGCTAGTCAAAGTTCTGCATACACACATACAAAAATCAACCTGTTCGAATGGATTTAAGTGTATAATATTACAGGGGATATGAAAAAGTAATTTCTTTCTCAAGCATATCTATCTTAACATCACAGCTTTAAGAAGAATGCTTATTGCATTACCTGGATCTCTCCAATGTTAGTACCCACAGCAAGATATGTGCCTTGTGGTGTCCATCCAACTGAGCATACACTATCATTGACTCCTAGATCACACAGTTTTGTCACCTGCATATCAGGAGATACAAAAATGTCAAGGCATGATAATGGTAAGTTCCTAGAAACAATACTGTAGAATTTTGGCTCGGCTGAAAGATGGCTGAAGAAATGACAGCAGTTAGTTTATTGTAAACATTGGTGTGTAATACTCAAGAGCTATTTAAATTAATATAAAAATTATGTGATCTATCCCTACTTCATCTTGGATGCTCTCAATCAATTCTGTTAAGTCAAACTAATATTAATTTGTCTAAAAGATTTCAGGAAATAAAATAATACCTTACTGGTACATGCACTCCATAGATAGACACAGGTGCCTAAGCCTACTGCAAGTACATTATTGGAGGACCAATCCACGAGATTCAAGTAAAAATCATCTTGAAGTGCAGGGGCATCCAAAACCTGCATGCATCCAGAAGCAACAACCTACTTGAGTAGAGACTAAATTCCAGGTAAGTTGGCAACAAAATGGGCTTGAACACAATAAACACAGTAGCTTCCTTCATATGTACAAGAAAACAAGGCTGTTGCATTTCTTTTTTAACTTGAATTCTCCACAAATTCCAACCCAGTTCCAATAATACAAATACTAAACAAAATTCTGTCACCTTAACTAAAACAGTCTTGATTTTAGGACACTTCTCTGTCTGCAGCGCACACATATTTTGCACTCAATTCTGATTAAGGTGGAGTGCTTGTCCTTATGACATGTTATAAATCATGGGCAGCATGCAGAATTACAAGAAGTTGAAGATGGAAATGACAGCAGTACTATTGTTGAAACCAAGAACTGAATCTTTCACACAGAAACAGGCCAAAGATTATTGAAATGATGCAGCAAAACAAATTGTTGGAGTTGTCCCTTAACAAACAAGAATAACTTGCACTTCTCTTTCTGCAGTGTGTACACATATTTTTCATTCAATTCTGATTAAGGTGGAGTGCTTGTGCTTATGACTACATGTTATAAATCATGGACAGCATGCAGATTTACAAGATGTAGTACTATTGTTGAAACCAAGAACTGAATCTTTCACACAGAAACAGGCCAAAGATTATTGAAATGATGCAACAAAACAAATTGTTGGAGTTGTCCCTTAACAAACAAGAATAACTTGCACTTCTCTATCTGCAGTGTGCACATATTTTTCATTCAATTCTGATTAAGGTGGAGTGCTTGTGCTTATGACTACACATGTTATAAATCATGGACAGTATGCAGATTTACAAGAAGCAGTACTATTGTTGAAACCAAGAACTGGATCTTTTACACAGAAACAGGCCAAAGATTATTGAAATGATGCAGCAAAACAAATTGTTGGAGTTGTCCCTTAACAAACAAGAATAACTTGCAAGCATGTTTTGTCATGTATTTAGAGGTGGAACTTTCTCTCTACACTGCATTTTGATGTCTCATGATGTAAATGACGTGATAACTCACCTTGGGGTAATCTTCTCCACACCAAGAACAAGCGGCACCAAAATCAAGAGGGGCACCTGGGCTTCCTCTTGTCCATTGGACCACTCTGAACAAAGCCTAACAACATCATCAATACAAATAACTGGAGCCTAACAACATCATCATCAACACTTAACAGTCAACCTCTAACTAATTTGTAAACCTTACATCATCTTTGGTCCAGTTCTTGTCAATGTTTCCAAGGAAGAGAGTGTCCTTCTCCTCAAGCGTCACTACTCCACACTTCTTCCCTCGAATCTAAAAGAATGAAAACATCATTAGAATAAAAAGGTTTTTCCATTAAATAGATAGCACCAGAAAGTTACTGACCTATAATATGAAGAAAAAAAAGATTCGATAAGCAAGTGGCTAATGTTTTAAATAGCAACACAATGAATAGGACAATGGATGCAATTTCTGTAAAGTTTAAACAAAGATTTCAAAACCAGGTAAACTCAAATCAATTATCAATTATAATTTTGAGTTCTCAATATTATTAATGATTTAATCTAAAGTATTAATAGGTTGTCCTCCAATCTTCAAATTAGTGGTTGAGGTGAAGAATATCAGAGTAAATGGGAGAATTTTTGACTAGTCTCTTTGGAGAAAATCAATGTAATATATTGCCTTCATGTGCAGATGAGCTATTTTAGACAAGTCATCAAGTTTCCAACGATACAATACAAGATGTCGTTGTTTCTGAACAAGACATCGTAGAAAAATCCCCATGACATATTCTCAGTCAGAAAGGAAACCCTCAATCTTTAGCATATGAGCCAGAAACATGGAAGTTGCTTGAAGACCCATCTTCTACATCTTTAATTGAGTCAATTTTTGTAGATAATGTTCATCCTGAAGTGAAAAAACGTGTTATCTCTTCTCAAGAAAAGAGCAATTTAGAACAATGTGGCAAACTTGAAAATTCTGGCATTTCTCCTCCTATCATTGGAGTTTACGAAATTCATAAAAATAAGGAATTGGAAAAGAAAATAAAGGACCCAAGTTCTGAAGGTCTTGACAAAATCTCGAGTCAGAAGTTGGATTTACAGGCTTCAAGTGAACAATTTATTTCTAATCAAGAATTGAGTCATGCAGATAGCTTGACATTAGAATTTACAAAAGCAGGGAACCTGCAGCGAGTAGAAAATAACGACATTACAAATACAAATCCAGGTATAAATGAACATGTAATAAGGTTTTTGGATACACAAAGAAAAAAACGACGAATTCACACAAAGAGATATTATAATAACAGATGAGGACATTGACAGAAATACCAAAGCTACTGTAATGGCACTGGAAAATCTTCCTAAAAAATCTCTTGAGGGCGTGGTTGAGCAGAAGTCTGTTGTATCTTAAGCACCTTCTGAGGTTGCAGCAACTTCTATCGAATCTCATCTGGTTGGGCAAGGATCCCTCATATTTTGAGAACATAATAATCAAGTTATATATTACTCAAAAACTATCACTGTGAAGACATATAAATCACCTGATTAGTTATAAATTATAACTGATCAAATCAACCCAAGCCACCCTATTCTATGCAAAGAATACCAGATATGTACTCAGAAATATGCAACTGTGTTGAATAAACAACTTGGGCCTATCCATAGGAATGACCTAAAATTTCAACTTTGTCGATTACTACAGTATGAACTTGATGTTCCCAAAATGCATGAGCCTCTTTTACTACCAGGTCATGCTTTGGCCTCTTATTTCTGGAACCAAGCCATGGGCTACTGCCCATATTGTGAACCAATGGATGTCTTCTAGATCCAATAAGCTAAACAGAGGATGAAAAACTTGGTTGTTTCAAATAACCATACCCTGAGTGTCATCTCTTCCACAAAACTAACATAGACCCCTCCACCTGGTGCACAATGATAGCTTCAATGCATACTTTCCAAGCCATTGTTTATTTATTGAATTCGTGTCAGGCCTCAATGACAAAAGTCGAATACAATGAAGAAGGCAGATCTATCAACTGAGACCAAAGAGTTATGGCAGCCAACAATGAAAGTGTATGAATGATTTCATTATGAGTTATGATGGTTGCTATTGTTTGAACAAAGTGGAAGTGGCTTTATCAATGCTGTAAGCTGGAGATTTTTTCAAAGTTGTCTTTACAAGAATAAACATGTCCAGTATGACCTTTTCTCTTCTATTGAACTGACCGTGTTAAGATACTAGGATTCTGCATAACTTTTGCTAGAAGAGACATCATTTTTGGTCCCTCTGCTCTGTAACCGCAAATGATGGTTTCCTTCTCTGATCCATTTCATTCATCTATCTCCCATTCCAGCCTACTAATCAACCAATCCATGAGTTGCAGTAAAGCATCATCCCTAACTGATATATTATAACCCCACAGGTGTCTCGAGATATCAAGCCCTGCATAAAAGGGAACATACACAACTACTGCCACTGGTATCAAAATCTCCATCAGGGTTTCAGAAAAAAGGGTGGCCCTCATTGTCAGAGAGACCTAACCAGAGAATGAATACAAGTTAGTAATCTTCCCTATGAGGCCAGGAAGATATTTAATGACATGAACAATGTGTCGTTGATCATTGAACGAAATCAAGAGCCCTAACTTAAAACAGTAAAGACATGTTTCCAAGGAAAATGTAAGTGCTTAAAAAAAAGAGCTTATTAAATTATATGGAGGATTTCAAATCAGTAAAGACATGTTTCCAAGGAAAACATAAACATAATCTTAGACAATACATTGCCTCATAGCAGGCTCTCTGAGCAGATTGGATGATTTGTTATACAGTACCCAAATGGTTGTAAAGATCTTGGAGAAATCCCCATGAAATCTTTTTACAGTCACCCGTTTAATGTCTCTAAATTTATTGATCTGAGCAAGATAGAGAGATGGGGCTTTCTTGCAGTCATTGTGACATGACCTTGACTTTGAAATGAGTATTTTTGCAATAGATTCTCTTCTATACTTGTATCCAACAAATAAATAGGTAAGAAGGCAGACAGAGCTGGATTATCAAAGCACAATAATTTAGGGCCTCAAAAGGACCAGAAATGCATAGAATAGTACATGCTTTGTACCAAATGTAACCTCTGAATATTGATTTCTCAAGCACTCACATACCTAGAACTAAAAGCTTGTAATTTGATAAATTGATTGTGATGATCTTTATTCTGGTCTCCAAACTCAGCTCCAAGGAATCCATCACGTGAATAACAGCCTCTGCAATGCTTGTGTTGTTGTCCATCTTCCAAACCTCTGCCATCTTTTCCCCATATTCAGTGATCATAAATTTGAGATAATTCACAACATAGCTCGTAAGCTTTTGTGGACTCCCATCAACAAACAACCCTGAATCCCCCTCTAACTGCTTCCCAAAGTCCTACAGAACTTGACAAGCACTATGCACCAATTGCTTCTCGAATCTTGCACATTCTAGAAGTGTTTCAAAATGTTTCATAGCTACTATACTCTGCATCCTAACAACGATTTTGAATTTCTAGCGAAATAAATAAGTTGGGACAAAACACAAGGTTACATTTTCTCCTTGCACTCTTCAAATGATTATCAATGCCGTAAGCTGGAGATTTTTTCAAACTTGTCTTGACAAGAATAAATAGGTCCAGTGTGACCTTTTTCCTTCTATTAAACTGACCGTGTTAAGATACTAGGATTCTGCATAACTTTTGCTAGAAGAGACATCATTTTTGGTCCCTCTGCTCTGTAACCGCAAATGCTGGTTTCCTTCTCTGATCCATTTCATTCATCTATCTCCCATTCCAGCCTACTAATCAACCAATCCATGAGTTACGGTAAAGCATCATCCCTAACTGATATATTATAACCCCACAGGTGTCTTGAGATATCAAGCCCTGCATAAAAGGGAACATACACAACTGCTGCCACTGGGATCAAAATCTCCGTCAGGGTTTCACAAAAAAGGGTGGCCCTCATTGTCAGAGAGACCTAACCAGAGAATGAATATAATTTACTAATCTTTCCTATGAGGTTAGGAAGGTATTTAATGACATGAACAATGTGTCCTTGTTCATTGAACGAAATCAGACCTTGGAGAATGCCTACTGATGCTGATTTCAACATGGCTTTTTAGGGGTATTTATGTAGTGCAACATTCGTTGGCCTTTAGACTTGGGATTGTTTTTGTGTGTTATGACAATTATTCTTCCAGTCAAACAAA
>Ga0213499_10000051_pt1 | contig 10678 bp, 5 predicted proteins | sample Redfir_Yose_1_Me_FD_150980 | JGI IMG/M metagenome (GOLD analysis project Ga0213499, IMG submission 150980) | Leaf-associated microbial communities from Abies magnifica in Yosemite National Park, California, United States - Redfir_Yose_1 | ecosystem: Host-associated > Plants > Phyllosphere >...
CCAAATATACGACCAAATCAATGACCAAATTAACGACCACAAAGACAAGCTATAAGCGACCAAGTGATATACGACCACTTTTGGTCGCGTGATAAAGGACCCAAAATAAGCGACCAAACTGCCTTTTGGTCATTTATATGCAAATTTTGGTCATTAATTTTTCATTTTTTGGTCACTTATCTCTCATTTGTTGGTCACTAATTTAGTCATTTTTGTTGGTCACTCATCTCTCATTGTTTGGTCACTTATCTCTCATTTGTTGGTCACTAATTTAGTCATGTTTAGTCGTTTTATATGTGTTCATTATTCTCATTTTTGGTCACTAATTTAGTCATTTAATGTGTTCATTATTTTTTAGTAGTTTTCATGGTGACCATTATTATTCAATATAAATGTTTAGTATGATAGTATGTCTAAATTTAAAAAAAAAGAATCATACAGTAATCATGCTCATCTAATACACATGTAATCATGCAATATTAATTACAACACTTAAAAATAATATAAAGTACAAACATATATATAAATTTAAAATGCACATAAATTATATTATATGAAATGTAATGTATTACAATAGGATATGAGTTGAAACAGGATATGAGTTTTCAACACATATCCTCTACAACCATACGCTAAGCAACGTTCCACATGAGATATGAAATGTTCCTCTACAACCATACACTAAGCAACGTTCAACAACAAGCTTCTTTGACCCCTTCGTAGGAATGGCTTCCTCATAATCAGTGTCATCTTCTTCAAGTCGAAAATCAGAATCACTGTCACTGACAACCATGGCCTTCTTTGTTCTCCCATTGGTAGCCTTCTTCCCTTTTGCACCAGCCTTCCTTGGTTGTTTGTCTCCCTCTTCTTAATTTTCTTCTTCTTCTAGAATGGTTTCCATTGTATCATCTTCATCTGACATCTCAACATAGACAGAGATAGCCTTTTTTCCCCGTCTAGTGGTCTCTTTTTGCATTGGTTTAAGATCTTCAGTTATAGTCCTGCATGATCAAGGCAAACAACAACAATCAGATAAAGAATTAAAGGTACTATGCCCCAAATAGAGAAATAACAAAGTGTAGTTTAGAAATTAAGAAAGTTGAGTCAGGAATGGCACTGAAAACATGACTCTTGGGTGTAATGAGAGCATAGTCCCTCTTATATACACTTCGTGTAAAACCAGGAAAATCTGCAAACAAACAAGTAATGAGGAAGCACCAAGAGAATCAGGCACCCATTTTCCTTGGAAAAAGTCACACTTTCCTGCACATAACATAAATGGTAAGTAAATAAAAAAGAAATAGAAACATCAATATATTTGTCTCAAAATTTTAAGTAAACCATATTTATGTTTAAACATAAGGAAGCTTAGTTACCTATGTGATTCTTCGGGCTTCAAAAGGTCAATGCAGTCCCAAGCTATGTTAGAACATCCACAAGCAACAAAAAAGCGACAGAAAATGATCAAGTTACCTATCATGCCTTTTATACAAGGTGCAAACAAATGCACTTACAGGCACCAATTAAGAAGGAACAAAATTGGACCTACAAAGATACTAAAGATGCTTGAATGATACATCATATCAAGAGACAAACCCCACTGTTTCATCAAACAAATAGACAAACTACATCATATTTAAATTTTTTATTGACTTAATGCTGAGATTTTGTCACTTTTCTAAGCTAAGAACTCAAAATGCTTTAATAAATCCAGTTGAAGCCAATTTTTCATTTATCATTTAAGCCTGTTATTCTCTATAGAATAGAAATCACACGGAAATTGTTCGCAGTTGGAACCTTTCAAACTTCTGATTGTAAAGGATATCACAAAAATTGTAAACAGGATAAGATGTCCATCTATTAAATGACTTACTGCTACAGCCCGAAATTCATCAAAATTTGTTGCAATGGTTTTCCACTGACAGTTCACCACTGGCAATGAGAAACGACCTTTACCCTTTGTCTTATTTTTGACCTCAATCTTCCAAATCTCCCTATATAAACGGTGACCAATAATAGGTTCATCCTCGTACCTTAAAATCAATCCAACAAATAGGTATTAGAATCAATTTATCACAGCTTCCTAAACAATTTTATAAAGAATGCAAGCTAATGAACACATCAATCATAACAACAGTAAATACTCAAATAAAAAGACCAGGAATGAACCAAAAGGAAAAAGACCAGTCTGCACAATAGGCCCAAGAGCTGTGACTTAATCTTTAATACTGCTTGTCATGGCCCTACCTGTGGCCCCACTCAGCAAAGCAGGCACCCCCATACTTAAAATTTATTTCTTTTGTGCAATCTATTTCTAGAATCTCCACCTTACAATCATTAATGATTATGGTATAAGTTCTATCATTATAAAAAATGAACTCGCAATAAGGCTTAGATGACCTCCATATCGTGATAGAATCACAGCATTCTATAAAAAAAAATGAAACATCAGAGACTCCATGATATCTGCAGCCTTACCAGTAGGAAGTTCCATGAGCATCCCCACCGATCTGCTCATTACGAAATGTTGACATATTGACTCCAAGTTTCAGAGATCTATAGATATGGGGTTGAATATCATATTTCTATCATATGTGAAAGGCCAAACAATGGACATATTAATTAGTTGTTTTCAGAACAATTAAATTTAAAAGAAATACGCATTTAAGAGATGCTCTGTAAAAAGCATGGATATCCATGTAATGATTTGCAAGTACTAGCATCTCCAAATGGGCACCTGGCACCCAAAGATTCTTTGGACAACAAAAGAAGAGATCCCGTTATCTATGAACTATATTTGGAAGTATTACAACACTGAGATGTTGATCATGAGGCAACCAAGAGCATTCTTACTTAGGCAAAATGCAATTTTTTGTACAAATCAATATTATCACCAAAAAGGACACTAAATGGTAGAAGTCAAACAAATTCATGCCTTTCTTTAAATTTGGTCATAAAGTATGAAGCATGGAATCATCACTGCATCTTGATGCTATGACCAAAATATCAATGCATATATGCTTTATACCTCAACACGAATCTCACATAGTGCTCTCAATATCAAAACCCGGGTACAAGGATCAAGTTCCTTATATGCTATGTTCTCCTCTCTACACAGGAAGGGAAGCCCTGTCAGAGAACAGATAGAAATAGAATCCATATAAATGAGGCATAAATATACTCGAGACTTAAACACTCACCCACGAGATGCAACAATTGGAAATTCCCCTTCAGCTACCTACATAGAAAAGCAAATAAGCTACTTCAGTCACAAGACATTAAGAAATTTTCTTGCCTTCACTGTACAATACCAGATTCTTGAACTATGCTATCAAACTACAAAGATCCTGTACTATTGCTATACCTACCTTGTCCCAAGGACTGCTAAGCTTCTTACATAATACAGACACCCACGTGTCACGCCCAAGCGCACTTTTGATTACAGGAGGTATAGCCTGCAAGACAAATAAATAGAATTTGTGATATATTTCAATTTATATGTTCAAATGATCTTACTTACGGCCTGCATGAATGGCAAAAAAATGCCCAAAACATCTTGATTCTCTACTGTTTACTTCTAACCAGATTTCTGAAAAAGGTAACAAACACATCATCCTCTCTCCTGTAACTTTTCTCCTTGACACAACATGTCTATACGAATGTTTCCACGCTCATCTTCTCTGAAGACTTCAACTTGTAAATTGTCTCATTGCAAGCAGCCATAAGTTCTAGCCTCTCAACCCTTAGTTTACATTCACCAAACAGATCCCTTCCCCCTGTAGATCAAGCATACACAACTTATATGCATTGTTTTTGCCTGCTTTGAATTTCCATGTTTGAGATACCAAGAAAGATTATCTCAGACCAAAGAACTATCAAGAGATGCCACTAGAGACAACAGCTAGCAGCAAAGAACAAATAAGACATGCATAGATTTGCAAAGATCTACTCCCATTGATACAATCAACTTAGGGAGGAGTCTAATTCAACATGCTCTGTATCCAAACATACCTCAGACAGTATGACTCTAAGATTGAAGATCCGACCCAGTCAATACTTGTCCTACTGCTCAATTGTTTATTGTTATATGCCTTGGTGCTTTTTCTATGTTTCACCTATGTTTACTAACTTCAAATCTTTAACATAGTTACAATAGTGCCCAAGTCTTCCAAGTGCTTTGTATGTCTACTTAGTTCAGCTAAAAAATGAGCCCAGTTTACTGGAGAAGTAAAATCATAAATGTTTTCATACCAGTCTACTGAAAATTGTGTAACAGCAACGACATTCTTCTTTCAACGCCATTGCAACTCTTAATAACGCTGCCTTTTTCATACCTGGACTACAGACATCCTTCCATACACGTCCCAGGAATAAAACTGAATATGAACAGGGTAATCAAAGAGATTTAATGGTCAATTTGCAATCAGAATTCTGCTCCAAATTAGGTTGGAAATACTCTGTTTCAACTCTGTACTGGTGCCAAAACAGATCGATCTGAATTTAGACATGAAGAATGAACCCTGGTAGTTTCACACAGGAAATAGATCTGAACCAAGGTGCTGAGATGATTGCTCTTTTCCCATGTGAATGCCATCTTTGTATCAGGACAGGTGGGACAATGGATACATATGATAGCAAGGTGATATTGTCCCTCTTGAATACTACAAAATGATAGATCAAGTTTTGGGCAAGCACCCAAATCTGGGCAAGTGCAACCAACCCAAACAAAAAAGGTCAACGTGTCTGTAGGTAGCTGTTGCATTCCATTCTTATATGCAATGGTTAGCAAACCAATAAATAACTAGCTGCCATGATCTAAGAAGCTGCAGAATTTCTAGCTGCTTTGGGAGTGTTATTTTGTGCATTTAAATGGAAACACAATGGTCAATACATCGCCATTTATTTATTTTTGTGAGAGATACTTCTTATATTTACAAGGCCATATCTACAATCACACCCACTTAGGGTTTTGAACCCGGGTCTCCACGACAATACAAGCCCAATAACCTCACTGCTTGCCATTAGACCACTCTCGTGGGTGCCATTTATTTTATTGTTTAGAAATGACATATTTTACTGTACGAAACAAAGGGTTACATCTAACAAAGTCTTGGCAGATGGGCATCTCCAGTAGAATTTCCCAACTGTTTTATCTCTACCACAAAGCTTGCATGCAGCATTTGTAACACCAACTTTTTGAAGCCAATTTTTCATTTATCATTTAAGCTTGTTATTCTCTATAGAATAGAAATCACACGGAAATTGTTCACAGTTGGAACCTTTCAAACTTCTGATTGTAAAGGATATCATAAAAATTGTAAACAGGATAAGATGTCCATCTATTAAATTACTTACTGCTATAGCCCGAAATTCATCAAAATTTGTTGCAATGGTTTCCCATTGACAGTTCACCACTGGCAATGAGAAACGACCTTTACCCTTTGTCTTATTTTTGACCTCAATCTTCCGAATCTCCCTATATAAACGGTGACCAATAATAGGATAATCCTCGTACCTTAAAATCAATCCAACAAATAGGTATTAGAATCAATTTATCACAGCTTCCTAAACAATTTTATAAAGAATGCAAGCTAATGAACACATCAATCATCACAACAGTAAATACTCAAATAAAAAGACCAGGAATGAACCAAAAGGAAAAAGACCAGTTTGCACAACAGGCCCAAGAGCTGTGACTTAATCTTTAATACCGCTTGTCATGGCCCTACCTATGGTCCCACTCAGCAAAGCAGGCAACCCCATACTTAAAATTTATTTCTTTTGTGCAATCTATTTCTAGAATCTCCACCTTACAATCATTAATGATTATGGTATAAGTTCTATCATTATAACAAATGAACTCGCAATAAGGCTTAGATGACCTCCATATCGTGATAGAATCACAACATTCTATAAACAAAAATAAAACATCAGAGACTCCATAATATCTGCAGCCTTACCAGTAGGAAGTTCCATGAGCATCCCCACCGATCCGCTCATTACGAAATGTTGACATCTTGACACCATGTTTTAGAGATCTATAGATATGGGGTTGAATATCATATTACTGTCATATGTGAAAGGCCAAACAATGGACATATTAATTAGTTGTTTTCAGAACAATTAAATTTAAAAGAAATACGCATTTAAGAGATGCTCTGTAAAAAGCATGGATATCCATGTAATGATTTGCAAGTACTGGCATCTCAAAATGGGCATCTGGCACCCAAAGATTCTTTGGACAACAAAAGAAGAGATCTCATTATCTATGAACTATATTTGGAAGTATTACAACACTGAGATGTTGATCATGAGGCAACCAAGAGCATTCTTACTTAGGCAAAATGAAATTTTTTGTACAAATCAATATTATCACCAAAAAGGACACTAAATGGTAGAAGTCAAACAAATTCATGCCTTTCTTTAAATTTGGTCACAAAGTATGAAGCATGGAATCATCACTGCATCTTGATGTTATGACCAAAATATCAATGCATATATGCTTTATAACTCAACACGAATCTCACATAGTGCTCTCAAATGTTTACACACACTGTCATTCTATCCACCAAAGCAGGAACAATTAACACCTTGGGACATAAGGTACAGTGTCTTCTGAAATGTTTAAAACTTCGCTGGCCTTCAAAATCTTGCCCAGAGCTTCAAAAGCAGGCTCAGCACTCAAGCCATTCCAATCACTAATCTCTGGATGCTCTGAAGCAGAATAGGTATCCTTGACTTTTGTTTCAAGTGGCAAACACATCATCCTTAAAGGCCTGTGCATTTTTCCATCTGAGTTCTCAGCAAGAAAACCATGCAATAAATTATCATCAGGAATATTTGCTTTATTTCCAAAAGTGTCTGCCGTACATGGTTGACAACTAATGGTGAGTTTTGTTTGCTGTGAAAAAGCATTATTGCAATCACTTGAGGCTTCATTTGCTTCCAACAGCTCTGTTTTTCCCTCAAAATCCACTCGGGTTTGCTTGGATCTGAAGGCATCATTTAAGCCACTATCAACAACCACATTTCCCTGAGAACCTAACATCTGCGCCAGCTGAGAATGCATGCCATTTTTCTTCTTTTTGTCTTGACTTTCCATTGGTTCTAAACTATCAAGAGGAAATTTCATTTTTGCAGATTCACCAAGCTGTCCATAAGCCACTTGATCATATGCCCTAGCAGCATCTTCCCCAGTACAAAATGTTCCTAAATAAGTATGTTTCTTTGAGACAGGATTGTAATATATGGATTGAAATTTCTTTCCATTGCTATATACACCTCTATAAGCAACATGCCGTGTGAAGCTTGATCTCTTAGATGCTACTTTATGATGAAATTTACGAGATCTTCCAGCTTTTCCAAATCGCTGAGAGCGAGCACTGCACTTTTCTGAGGTTTTAATTGGGAGGGCTGCATTCTGACCTGTCTCCTGCCAAGAACAATCTGCTTCCTCGTGAAAATTCTTTGAACTAAAAACCCTTGCAGATCTAGATTTCTTCAGTTCAGCATTCGAAAGCATTGTAGGGAAAATTCCTGAGTTTGTATCCTGGATATGATGATTATGAGGTCCTTTCTCTCCTCCTTGAGTTTCAACAGGGAATCTAAGCTGGGTTGTTTTCACAGCTGTACTGTAAGAAATATCACCGTCCACCTTATCAACATTCTGGGAATCTGCAATAGCTGAATGCATATTCAAATGTGATGACTGGTCCTTGACACTTTCATTTTGGCCAAAACGGCTACGACTGCAAACTCCTGTATCTTCAAAATTTCCGTTCTGAATGCCTGTATCTTCAAAATCTCCATTCTATATGCCCAACGTTTCCTCCCCGAGCACAGGATTAACATGGCCACGGCTACTCCTACTTTGCGTAGCCCTCCATTTAGATATCGTCCTATATACACGAGAATAATCTGACTCAATATACTGCTCTCCATCAAATCCATAAACCAAATCCTGTTTTGGCATATATGTAGCATGATCACCAGACTCGGACAATTTCTGCCCCTGAAGATTTTTCTTTTTTTCACTATGAGACATATCAACATATTCTGAAACGGATTTCTTCTTTTTCCTTCCTTTGTTTGTATAAGCATTCACTCTACCCAATGAGGGAGAATCACGAGATCCAGTATTAGTGCCTTTCACCTCTGGCTCAGTTTGTGTTACAGCGTAACCTGGCTCCTCAAAATTTACAAACTTTGCTTCATAGAGGCCACTAGCCTTATCCTTGTTTCCAGCAAAATTGTCTATTACTTTACTTCTTTTTGCTGTAGGCAACTTCTGGAAATTTCTTGGCTTCCTCTTTATCTCTCTTTGTGGGGTGGCATTAGCATGTTTCTCTGCTGCAGATTGCATCTTAAATAGGTTTTTAGGTGAGGTAGAATCAAGCAGGTCAGTTTCATGTTGCAAGCTAGCTTTCTCTTTGAGTTCTGGAAAGTTAAGAACCGAAGCAGCACCCAAATCTATTGCCTTCTGGTCTCTTGCACGAGCAGCCTCAATCATAGTGTCATACATGCCAACATACACCTTTTTCTTTCTATTCATGTCATAAAGACTTGTTTCAAATATGCCAGAAGATGTTTTTCTCACACCAAAGAAATGTGACTCATTATCAACATTTCTAAGACTTTCATTTTGTTCAGGTGAGGAAAAATTATTCTCACTATCAGTTGCTCTCTTAGCCTGACTAATTTCATCTATAAAATGTTCTCCAAGCTCTGCACAACTTACTGCATGATCGATGCTGTAATATCTTGATTCAAGCTCACAATCTGGCTGTTTATCCTCATCAGCTGAATACTCAGGAGGGTCATCCTTGTATGAAAATCCAGCCACTGCAGTTGAAATGCATCTAAACTTCTTTCTCTCATTGCTTCCACAAAGAAATGAATCTGGAGTTTCTTCTTCACCTTGTATTCCTTCTGGTACTGCCACGCTTAATGTAGAACTGTTCAGGTCAACAGTTTTCCTCAATTTTTGTTTCTTACTGTACACTCTTGCAAATCTCTCTGTCTGTTTTGATCCTTTTTCACCACAAAGCTCCTGTATGATCTGATCCTGAGTTTGACTTCTCTCAATCTCATGAGAGAATAATGTTTGGTCACCCACTTTATAATTATCAACCCTATCAACTGGACTAGATCGGCATCCACCAGAGCTTGTGTTATCCATGTTAATGTGATTAGATGTAGCATTAAGTCCAACTATTGAAGGGAAATCACCATCAAGCAGTTTTGGCGGGCTTCCCCCAGGAGTAGTAAAATCCCAGAAGTTCTTTGCTGCATTCTCATCTGGTAAGAGTTGATCTTCATCTCTCTTTTTGCTATTTGATGACCTTCTCCTCTTTGGTGCCTCTCTAAACATACTTGCTTTCTCTCTAACAGATCTTGAAGGTGCTTCTAATAGAGAATCTATGTCAGATTCTTTAGAAAAGTTAGTTACTGCACCTTTCCCCTTAAATTTGCGAGCTGCATCATCATATGCATGAGCGGCAGCCTCTTCTGTAGTATATGTTGCCAACCAGAGCCTCTTTCCCTCAGGAGTTCGTATTTCAGCACCATATGCCCCCCAAGGTCGCTTTCTTACCCCGACAAATCGAGAAAATGATACATGACGACCATGCCCCTTGGGACCCAATTCCTTAACATCTGATTTTTGCTTCTGCTTTTTCAAGATTCTTGTGCTTCTCATTGGCTCACGAACAGGACACTTTAAACCCATTGTCGTGATGTCTAAATCTCCTAGATCTATAATAGGCGTTAAAAGAATTTGATCCATGTGCTCAGCAGAAGAATCCTTTCCACTACATTGCAACAACTTTGCAGGTGTCCACATCAAGCCTACCCTTGTTAAATCAATAGGTCCTATTTCCACTAAAGAAGGCACACCATGGAACAAGGAATATCTTCTCTTGGCACCATGTCCAAAAAATGGTGCATTCAGAGGGGACCTGTTAGGTTTCTCATACACCTGACATGTTGTTTTTGGAGAACCAGCTGTGACATTTCGACATGACTTACCTTCTTGGAATACTTCTTGCTTGAAAGGAATTCCTTTTACAAATAAGCCCTTCTCTAGACTTTCACTTTCATTCAAGTTACTAAAGACATTACACTCTCCTATCCCCGCACAACTCTTTCCACCATGTTCAATGCCATAATCAACACAATCAGCAGCAACAGGAACATGCTGATTTTTTCTTTTCATAAAATTTGTTCCAGTACCACTGCAGTTCCCTCTTACACTTTTCAGTGTCTTTCTTGATGCTGATACTTTCACTTCATACTGAACAGGAGAATCGCATGCCTCCAGAATTTTATGTTTTGATTGGACCTTGTCAACTGACCTTTGATGACTTCTTCTCACAGGAAAATACTTTGCAGGCTGCTCTTCATCTCCACTTACCTGGTCCTCTTCTATAGGTTCTAACATTTTTGAAGGGTCAAAGCACTCCAGGTCGGATGAGAAAGTTTATTCCAAGATAGCCTTGAATACAAAGATTTTGAAACTTCTTATTAGCCTCGCAAAAGAAACAATTTTTATGCCATAACTGAAACAAAGGAGCTTGATCATGGCTGGTCTTTTTTGACCTATTGAGATACATATATAAGAACATAAAAATATTTTTTGATAGTTGAGAGGGGTTTATTCTAATATTTTTTGATAGTTGAG
>Ga0213499_10000052_pt1 | contig 10473 bp, 10 predicted proteins | sample Redfir_Yose_1_Me_FD_150980 | JGI IMG/M metagenome (GOLD analysis project Ga0213499, IMG submission 150980) | Leaf-associated microbial communities from Abies magnifica in Yosemite National Park, California, United States - Redfir_Yose_1 | ecosystem: Host-associated > Plants > Phyllosphere >...
CTTCTCTTATACGGAGCAAAATTATAAAATTTTAACATTAAAGGGAGCGGCCCCTTTGGACTAGGGTGGTAAATGTGCCCCCTCCCCTTGCTCCTTCCAACCACCTTTTTTGTTGGTTTAAAAAGCAAAAGGGCATTACTTTTAAAATTTCTTGGTTTCTTTTGTTGATTTTTAAAATAAAATTTAACGAGGGACTTGTTTTATTTATTTTTTCAATTTTATTCTTTAAAAACATGGTTTATGGGTCCTGGTTTCATGGATTTCTATTTTCTTTATTTTTATTATTATTTTATCATATTATATTCTCACATGTCTACGTGGAGCTTAATTGGATGGCGGACAAACTACTTTTTACACCAAATTACAAAGTGTTTTGGGTTTGTACTCTTTAAAATATTTGGGCCTATTGCACTTGGGTATCAATGCGATGAAAGTTGAATTTGTAGCACCAGACACCACCCCCAGAGTTCTTGATTCCTCCACCATATTCAGTAGGCTCAACCCCAGAATATCAAAGAATTCAAGGAAGAATTCGACTGGCCAGCCATCGGGCCCCGGGCTCTTTGCCTTAGCAAAACCTTTCAACACATGCTCCACTTCCTTAAGAGTAATAGCATACCCACCTTGGTTCCCTTCTTCTTCCGAGAATAATCTAGGAAAATATTGTAAAATCTTCATTTGTGAATTGATATCTGACGAACCCGAATCTTTGTATACTTCTTCAAAGTAATCTTTTGCAACCCCATCCAGTTCTCTAGAATTGTTGACCCATTCACCTTGAGCATCCTTAATGTCCCAAATGGAATTATGCACTCTCATATAGTTGACATATTTATGAAAAAAATTCGTGTTATTGTCTCCATTGCCAACCATATTTGTCGGCTCTTAAGTCTCCAACATTATTCTTCCTATCTCAATAAAACAACTTTCATTTCCTTAAGTTTGTATATATCATCAAGTTCTGCTTGAGTAAACACCCCCTCATAATTTGTTTGATAAATAATTTAATTCTCTTCCTCAATCTGTACGAGTTCTTCACTCAACACTTTATTTTTATCCTTCTGCCATTTTATCACAACTCTTTTAAGTCCAGAAAGTTTTCTAACCAACAACTCCATTAGAGATTCGCCATCCTCCTGCACAACATAAGCCCAAAAAGATATAATGAGGTCTTTGAAAGACTCGTCTTTGAGCCGGATATGGCTAAACCTAAAGGAAAAATTCATACTTGGTACACATATGAAATAACTAAATGTTGAAACGCCATAATTTAACTAAGTGAACATCGGGAGGGCGACATCCTATTTAAGCGTAGTTTGGTAGCCCTTGCTTTAGGTGATCGAGCCACTAGCCTCAAGGTTGGGTAGTGTCGCATGCCCTAGAAGAGACGTTGACAACAAAAGTGTTGGTAAAGACTTATAGGGTTGCGACAACGACCCCTTTGGCACCCAAAGGTAGAACGGTGGGTTTAAGAAAACCTACCACTCCCCCTTTGGGTGCACAAGGAGCCGCATCCTTTAACATTAAAACTTAGTTTGTCGCCCCCCCTTTGGGCATCGAAGGAGGCGACCGCTTTTGGAGCAAGAAGCCTTACTCCACTAGTGGTGGGGGGGGAGTGGGGCCATTCCTGAAATCCCCTCTTCTCTTATACGAAGAAAAATTACAAAATTTTAACATTAAAGGGAGCTACCCCTTTGGACTAGGGTGGTAAATGTGCCCCCTCCCCTTGCTCCTTCCAACCACCTTTTTTGTTTTTTGTTGGTTTAAAAAACAAAAGGGCATTACTTTTAAAATTTGTTGGTTTCTTTTGTTGATTTTTAAAATAAAATTTAACGAGGGACTTGTTTTATTTACTTTTTCAATTTTATTCTTTAAAAACATGGTTTATGCGCCCGAGTTTCAAAGATTTCTGTTTTCTTTATTTTTATTATCTTTTGATCACATTATATTCTCACATGTCTACATGGAGCTTAATTGGATGGCGAACAAACTATCCAAGGAAGCGACGAGGCTGCAACAATGGATCTGGCAGATAAAAGTCATCAAGGAAATTGGTTCATATGGTTACTATCATCGACCATATCATGAGATATAAGAGAAATAGTACGTGTTAACAGATCACTATTATGTATTTAATTTTTGGTTTTTTGTTGAAGGACAATATATGAAATGTAACAGACATAATGGGGTCATATAGGACCATAACCGGACATCTTCTTATATGGACGATAATATATAGCAGCCATGGGCTGTTCTATATCCACAAATGTAATTTTGTACTTTCCCAAAAGAAATGAAATTACGATTTTTTTTCAAAACAAAAACATTTCTCCCTTTAGGCCATGGTTTTCGAACGCTTGTTATTGTAATGCAAGATAACAAATGGGGTGCGATTGGGAGCACATGTTTTTGTTTCGGGGAGATATTTTGACATTTTCGTAGCAATGACCCAGTTGTTAAGGCCAACCTGTAAACCAATTTGTAAATTTAACCCCCCAAAAAAGGGGTGATTGTGGGGGTACCACTTTTAAATTCGCGGTAAAAATAGCCACCAATACAACCTCTGAAAAATCGAGAACTCCGAAGGGTTTTGGTCAAATACGTAACTATGTTGTCATATTGAAAAGTAGTGATCGTTTATGTTTTTACATCACAACTTTTCATTATTACACAATTACAAGAGAACCAATCATTTTTAACGTTTTACAAATTATTCTCATTTTCTAGAACTCTTTTATTTATTACAAGGAAATGGGTACATTAGATTCTCCCCTTCTTGGATTGTTGACGTCCTCGGTAGCCTTAACCTCATCTCATCAAATTCAGTACGAGGACAAATATTTCTTTTAACAAATACTTTTCTAAAACGTTCAAACCTCTTATATTTTCTCTAAATCTCAAAATAAAAATTTAAAGCATCATTAAAGTTTATGGAACAATCGACATTAATAAATTAATATATTTTCTGGCAAACATTAATGATAACATAATGACAAAAGGTTATCTTATTTTCCAAAACTAAATACTAAGTGGTTATAGTCACCAGATCCCTTCAATATTAACAAGTTGAATGTCTCCAACTTTCAAATTACACACAATACTTCGATAAAATTTCCCTTATGAATATGTAACTTATATCATGTCTTAAAAAAATTGGAAGGTGTTGTTTCACAATATTTCATATTGTAACTTATGAATTTTTGTTGTAGTTGGGCTAGAATTATTTTATTTGTAAGGTAATAAACTAAAGTTCAGATACAAGGGAAAACTCATTGTGACCTAGCACATGGGAAACTAGGCCACTTGCAAGCATAGTATGTATGTTCATAGCTTAAAGTGTTCAAAAGCCAATCAAGAAAAAAAATATTCAACCTACTTTCCTCCCCATGGCATGCATAATAGATAAACTTATTGAAAGCTAAGTATTTAGAAAGGTGCATATTTAAGGAAAATACACAGTAGCACCCAATATTCCTTGTTTGTGTTGGAGGTGATCTTGATGGGAGCCACTGTACTAGCTCCTGCCACTACTTCCCTACATCCTCGATAACCACTTCCAACTCTCAAACATCCTTGGCAATCGCGTCATATTTCTTGTTTTTTATCCTTAGCCTCCACTTGATTTCCTTGAGGTGTTTGAAGTGTTCCTCGCTACTAAAATCCTTCTCTTCCCAAACCTGCCCCACAAGCGATGTGAGATGCCAATACAAATCCACGGTGCGTGCATACTTCATCTCACGAGCTCTACTGCTTCCAATTTCTTGTACCTAGAATTGCACATCCTTGTATATCCATTCATCATGAGTACTAGCCCGTCCTTCTCTAATTTTGGCCTCCACTTGCTCTAAGGACCATAAATCTACCTCTTTTCAAATTTATATCTTGACTTTATCGTTACCCCACATCATTGATCCCTTTATGAAGTATATACTTCTCTATGTTTGAATGTGCACCTATGTTTTTTATAAGCAAACTATATGTGGTTCTACAACATTTTCACCTTACGTTGTTGAATTTGTACATCCCTTGGTCGGTTAGTAAATGATGGAAAACTGTTTTGTGGGTGAGGTAACATGCTGTGGTTGGCAACTCCAACTATTATTATTGATCAACACAAGTCATGGTTTTGACTTTGAAAACAATTCAATGCAAACTTCGTTGTTATCGATTGACAAGTCACTTGGGGCTATTAAATCGTATTTGGTGTTAGTTGGTTATATGCTCTCAATGATGGACATTCATGTTTTTAACGGTCATGAAGGTTTAACGACACAAATCGCAGGTTTGGCTTGCCCTTCGCTACGAATCTTGACAAATTTTGTTGCCCAATCGATTTCCAGCCCAAAACCAGGTGCTCGGCCATTTCTCCTTAAAGACAATCATCATATCCTCCAGAAGACTTTGGACCATGGACCCGACTGCAGAAATAATGTAGCTGGTTTTGTCTCTATAAAAAATTGCCCTCTGGAAAAAGAGAATCGGGAAGCGCTGCAACTCAACCTGCACATCGTTTTGGTCATTTTGTAATGGTGCTCATCATAAAAAATGTTTGTGTGTAACTGCCTAATTTTCCCTCATAAATTCAGTCCACCAAATCTAATAGTTTTCCCTCATAAATTCAGTCCACCAAATCTAACACACTAGGATATTCAAGATTATGCTGAGGTCATTTTATGTTATTGTTTTTCTCTTAGGGGGCCAAACTCTGTTGGGATTAATTATCTCTGTATTGGTTTTAGCGTTCGTACACCCTTGTGTGCAGTGTCCTTTCAAACTTTGCAAAAGTGAACAACTCGAATTCTCTCCAACAAATCTAGCACAGTTTTGTTCTTTTGACTATTTATCCCATGCACTAGAGCATACTTTTGTTATGTGGATAGTATGGCTTACTAGGAACAAGCCTCACAGTTTGGTTCTTTTGACTATTTATCCCATGCACTAGCATACTTACTTTTGTGATGTGGATTGTATGGCTTATTAGGAACAAGGCTCTTTTTCCAAAAGAAGAAAATCTATCCTCTAGTTTTTTTCTTTCTATAGGGCAGGGTTCTATCTCAGTTTTGAAAGGCAGCAGGGAAAGAAAAATAGGAATGATCCTCCGGATAGAGAAACTTCCATTCCTCGTGGCTATTTTGACGGGGCAGCAAACAGCATCCAAACATCTGCGGGGCTGGGGGACTACTCATTTTCTCTCCATCTCACGTTATCTTTGGAATGTGAACATTGACCGGACTAACAATCAGGCTCCAGGCTAAAGGTCAGCGGCTTTGAACCTGGGTCTCGCCCAGGTAATCCCGACGAGTTACCGATTTCCCCATCCAAAAAAAAACAATCAGGCTCCAGGCTAAAGGTCAATGTTGTTCCATCCTTGACGACAATTGCAAGGGAGAACAATATTCGGAAGATGAATATATATGGTTATTCACAGCTGGTCATTGAGTGGATGGAGAGCTCTAGAGCCGAAAGGAGCATCTCCCTTCGTGGCTGTTTACAACATCCTGGGTAATTTGAAGCTGTCCTTCTCTGCTATCCATTTTCATCACATTTTTCAGGGACTATAACCAGCAAGCTGATACGCTGTCTAAGCAGGCTTGTGCAAAGGATCCAGCCTCTTTGCTGGTAATGTTTTCACAGGAGTCGAGGATACCCTTCCTCCACAACGAATGGATGTGTAAAGGGATGGATGCTCTTCAAACAAACTCTCATTCATGACTGACGTCTTTGGTTTTTTAAGGCATTTTCAGAGTTTTTAATGCATGCGCACAGTCCATAATGACTAGTCTTTTTAGGAGTTCAATACAATATCAACATTAAAGCAAATGAAAATACATGGAATGAATTTAAAGAGAGCACAGAGAGCATTCACCAATAGAGACACCAAATTGGCGGGTACAATCATGTACCCTAGGGCTCACCTACTTTCCACCTGTGGGTTTTATCCCTCCAAGTTACTCATAGGATCATTGCGGAGTTGTTGTATTTAGAGTATGTCGAGAGAGAAGACTACATGAGGAGATGAACATGTAGGATATATGAGCGAGGGTCACTTTTACATGAAGGGGTGACCACAGTAGCATTTCAACTGGAGGCTGCTGATTACAGCAAATGATTTATAAGTTGTCCCAGCCTCTCACGGTGTCTGTGTAGCCCATTTCCATACTTTCAGTTCACCCTTGCCATCACCAGTGAAAAATAATCCACCAGGGCCAATCTGACATGCCCGCACCTCATTCCTTGAGAATACTCTACCTCGTTCGCTGAACCTGAAACAAAAACCATCAATCAATGTTATTTAAGTATTGCAATGAAAGGTTAAAAGAATACAGTGAAGTATGCAGAAAATGCTCCAGCCAATAGCATGAACTTGAGGGCATGTATACTTACGATGGCAGGTCGTAAAGGCGCACGCTGTTATCGTTGCAAGAACAAAGCAGAACAGGGTTGGCTTGTTCGTCATTCATTCCACAAAGCGCAAGAACACCCTGTGCAAAGGGAAACCCCCAAAACAAAAAAACTTCACTCAGTTCTGATACTCAGAAACATTGACCCTGACCCTGCTTTATCTGAATCATAAGATTGAAGAGTTGCAGTAAACTAGAACAAGTATAATTAAACTACTTTGGTTATTATAAGGATATAGATAACATACATGTTCTTCATTATGAGTGTAAGCCACTTCAAGGTCTCCACTTGATGTAGCTGCCCAGACCTGCATGCATTTAATGAGGTAAAAGAACTCCAGTGAGGTTCATGCACCTTTTTATTTCCAGAAAGATACACGAGGATATATATCAAGAAACCTTCCTCACCTTCACTGTGTTGTCCAAAGAGCACGACAAGAGATACTGGTCCCAGAGGATAAGAGACATCACAACCGATGTGTGATCTCTCAGAGTATGTACACATTGAAAAGTTGCCAGGTCCCAAACCTGTGAATTTGTTTACACAACGTGAAATATAAAATCATCTGAAAAAACGTCAAATCTTGCAAGGAAGACAGCATTTATCAAACTAAAACAGAAAATTGATTCTCTTGATGTGCAAACAACAAATAAAAGCAGTAGACTAGAAGCAAAGAAACCTACTGTTATTGTGTGGTCCATGGAAGCAGAGTAAAGCCTGTCTGCCCCTGAGACTAATGAGACAACAGGCAGCGTGTGCCCTGCAAGGGAAGCTGCAGGCTCAAAGGTATTGGCTGCAGAGTTAAACTTCCATGCCAAAATAGTGCCATTCTGTGGGAAGGAAAGTCGAAAGAAATCAGCAGGGCTATAAAATGTAATAAAATCATTACTATCTATTTTAATTAATAAAGCAAAACACATGGCACAGATGATTACAGAAGGCAAGGCAGGAGACTTACATGTGTTCCCGCAAAGAGCATTTGGTTAGCGACAGCCAGGGCATGAACTTGTCCCCCGGGGCCATCTAAAGATAGCTCTGTCGAGGTGAGAATATTCCAAGCCTGAAATGTAAATCCACTGTGTTAGCATAAGAAAATCATTCTGTTAAAATCAATTCTAAGGCTAATGCTATCATTCTGTTAAAATCAATTCTAACGCAAGGCTAAGGCTAAGCCTGTTAAATTACCCTGACGGCATTAGGAAGACCGACAAAAAGCCATGGACCTTCACTGAGGAGGCATCCTACTTCGCCGACACCATGTAAGGGGATATCTGTACCCTGTTTAAGAAAGAAGATGGTAAGCTTCGATTCACAAGATATCCGAAGGGAAGAGAGGAGTTGAATGGAAGTGAAAGCTTAAAGCACCTGGCCTGTATGGCAGTCCCAGACTATAAGCTTGTTGTCTTGGCCAGCAGAATAGAGTTTGGCAGTGCCTGATTGGGAAGGAAAAGCAATCCCTCGAATAGGCTGCGGGAAGGAAGTGAGCAAGTGTTAAGTTATCAAATGAAGATGAATATTCAGAGAAAATAAGGAAACCAAGAAACAGCCAAACCCTAACATGAACAGAGCAAATAACACGATAACCAAGAAACTACCTGATGAAATGAATATGCAGAGCAAATACCTTTTCCTCGTGGCCAACCAGCTTAGTCAAGAAAGTGACATCGGAACCTCCAGTAGCATGGGAGTGCAGATATTTGCAGTCGTCTGCTGCGTACTTGCAATTGCCTGCAAGCCAGTAAGTGCATGCTTTATCCTCATGACATTGAATCTTTTTCTGAATATGTCGTCTCCCCCATCTGTCCATGTCTTCTTCATATCTCTTTGGAGCTCCAACCCTTTTGCAGTTGTGGGTGTAGGTGTAGTTGTAGGAGGTTGAACTTGCTTTATTTCCTCCTGCGCCTGCGGGTTTCTCTGAGATGATTTCCATGCCCATTTCCATGGATGCCACCCGGAGACAAAATCAAGCTGAAACAAACAAACTATCCCCATCAAAACCATTCCTTCATTCATATCATTAAATCAAACTGGGTATTCCTTCGTATCATTAAATCAACCTGGGTAAATAGCGAGTGAAGCAAGCCCAACTCTGATATCTGTTTCTGATTCCTATTGCTTGATCTCTGATCTCTGTTTCTTGATCTCTGACCTCTGTTTCTGATTCTTATTGCTTGCTCTTTCAACTCTCGGCAACCAGTGAAGTCTCTGTTTCTGCTGGTTCTTGCTTCTTGCTTGATCGGATCAAAAGCTCGTTCAACTCTGCTTCTCTCTCGTACCTCCAAATAACTGTCAACAACCAATGAAGTCTCCTCGTTTTTATGCTTGCTAATTGTTTGCATGGCATTCATGCAACGAACTATAAATAGCTATCACCTCTTTCTTTCATTCCATGCGTGCCTCTATTTTTAGCAACTGTATGCATTTCTACTGCACCAACCTTAATATCTTTGATTTGAACGTTACAATGTTCCTTATAATCTCTTTATTAAATATATTTAAGGTGTGGTTTGAAACTCTTAATTTTTCTTTGTTTTTAATTTATTTTTCCTTTTTCTATCTTATTTACGATCACTCTCCAAATTCGCTACTCTACCTTTCATGAAGAAAGATTTCATATTGTTGATATTCGTGATCACGGTGCATTCCATACCTAAGTCCACTTGGGACCATACCTAAGTCCAAAGTCCACTTGGGACATTAGTAGGACAAAGTTCGTTGTTCCATGAAGTCTCGGGAGAAGCAAAAATACATATAAAGGACATGTGGTCAAGAGGATCGAGATTTCAAAATACACCAGAGGAGATAAACTAGGGAAAGGAAGGGAAAGAGGATGTAGTGAAACAAGGGACGGAGGTAATGGGAGTGCGAATAAATAAGACACGGAGAATGGCCGAGGCACAAGAAGAAGATACCGACTTGAACATGTCACTACAATTGACGAATACAATATGGATGAGGACAAAGAAAAGAAGCACATAAAGCATAGAGTGGATGAACACGAAGTAAGACATTGGTTCGAAGGACAATCTAGCGAGATAAGTATTCAAAGAGGGAGAAAGAGAGGAAAGAGTAGAGGGAAGAAGAGAGAAAAGAGATGAGGCGAGTGAAGACACTGGGTTAGAGGAACATGAAGTCGAACGTTTGGAAACACGGTGATTGGTCGAGGGATAGAATGAGAATGAACACATTATTGTACAACTGAAAATGAATAATCTTGAATAGGGTTTTGCACATAATTCTTTAATAGGAAATGATCATGTTTTGTAGGTAGACACTTTTGTAGCATGCAACTAGACATGGTACATATTGACCTATATAGGAGGCTACCGAGCGAGGGACGGGTTGGATAACTGTCGCATCGGATTTTATCTCTTATGGTCAAATTGGACTTTGTATGGTGCGTCGGTGTACAATTTGACCAATTGATGGGATTTATAATAAATATAGCTAGTAATTAAGATGTCCACATTTTCAAGTAAATATATCAAGTATCTTTTACAATAAAAAATTAAGACGTCCACTTGTGTATAAGGCTATGGGTAGGAAATAAGGCAGGTGTTGTTATTTGTGACGCGCTGAGTTAAGTTTGAATTATGTCATAATGAACACAGGTGAATCCATGTAGGTGGGTAACACTTTTTGGCGGAATAAGAGTGTGAAAACATAAGAACATATATCGAGCTTTTGCTTGTGTAAAAAAATTATATAACCCACAGACTAAATGGTTCGTGGGTCATTTCTACCTTTTGGCGGTGACAACTTCTCGACCGAGGTTCTCTTGCTTGATCGAGGGTTAGATTGCATCAACATAACAACACCTCCTACCTCCAACCAAGGCATCCAACACACCGAACACATTATAAAACCTGAGGAGAACTCTAAATAGTTCTCGTTTTTTTGGAGGTCACATTTAGTGGTTGTTTTTACCTCCGTTTCTAAGGGAAAATATATATATATATATATATTCTCTATGTGAAATATTAAAGTAAAAAACATTACAAATATATCTTATCAAAAATTTGTCAAAATGTAAAATGTTCCTCAATGACATATTGTTAGGGTCCTACCCTA
>Ga0213499_10000053_pt1 | contig 10416 bp, 12 predicted proteins | sample Redfir_Yose_1_Me_FD_150980 | JGI IMG/M metagenome (GOLD analysis project Ga0213499, IMG submission 150980) | Leaf-associated microbial communities from Abies magnifica in Yosemite National Park, California, United States - Redfir_Yose_1 | ecosystem: Host-associated > Plants > Phyllosphere >...
TTGCGAATATTTGAGAATACTCTGGAACATGAATGCCTTCTAGAGTAGACTACACTGTTCCGCCACTTGTTATAAATCGTCTTTGAAGTGTCCGAGATCGATATTGAAATTGCGACAGCGTAGATAATACTGTTGCTCATCCATTCCCATTGCATTATTGCAATAACTAATAGAGAAGAATGTCGATAATTCCCAGCTTCTTAGGCAGGAGATCATCCAGCCCATTCGATCCCTTCTCTTTGGAAGTATGGGATCCTTTCCAAGCGTTCACAGATTTGGCCGCCGGAGGACCATCTGGGCAGTTCGTAAAGGAAGCTTCTGCCGTAGCGAATACTCAGATCGACTGGAAGGAAACGGCAGAGGCGCACATTTTCAAGGCCGATCTCCCCGGTCTGAAGAAAGAAGAGGTGAAAATAGAATTGGAAGAGGGCCAAAGAATTCTCCAGATAAGTGGGGAACGCAGCAAAGAAGAAGAGCAAAAGAATGATAAATGGCACCGCATTGAGCGATCCCGTGGAAAGTTCCTACGGCGTTTCCGGCTGCCAGAGAATGTGAAGGTGGAAGAGATTAAGGCGAACATGGAGAATGGGGTGCTGACTGTGACAGTACCAAAGCAGGCTGAACCGCAACCTCCCCAACCCAAATCGATCGAAATCTCTGGTTGACATTTCATTATGTATGATGATGTCAAACTGGGCCTGCCGTTGCCGTTGTCGTTGATTAGTTGTGTGTTGTAACCGGCCCTCCATTATGCAGATCATATAATAAACGCATCCATTATCTCATCGTTTATATGTTTGTAACTCTCAGTTTTTTAATAATATAATAAGATCCAGGTTCAGCGTTTGGCTGGTTACAGGTTTTCTCTAAGACACTTTCAAATATTTGATTAAATTCTAATTGAACAATTCCATTATCTTTCTTCTTGATTTCATAGAGTTGATTCATAAGATACTTCCTATCATATTTGACCCCCCATTCTTGCAAGAACTTTTCTTCAAAAACATCATAACTAGTGATACTTCCTACTTGGAAGTTCTTGTACCATCTATATATGGGCATTCCCCTCTAAGGTTGCAACAAAAAATTCATGAACACATCTTCATGTTCCACATCTAACTCATATATCACTTTCCAAGATTTGTCAAAGTCATGATTTGCAGAAATCACATTGTCCCAACTAAATTTAGGTAATATTTTATGGGCTTTCTTAGGAACACCATGAGGGTAATCAAATATCACCTTGAAATCAAGAGGATTGTTAATATTCCAATGAGAAACCCTTGGTTGCTTGGCATTTGCATTTGTGTTTGCATTGACATTTGCATTTGCATTTTCCAATGAATTAGATTGACTTAAGATAGGCTTAGACTTCCTAATATTTTGACTTGTGTAAACAATGGTAGGTTTTGAGGAACCATTATAGGAATCATGTTATAATTATAATGTTTTAATATAATAACTATACAACCAAGAAGAAAATATAATATATATTATTAAAATAGACAAAAAAATAAAAATACTAACCTTGCAAGTTCAAAATCTGACTTATGTAGATTAAGAATTACGTGTGTCCAACTAGTGGGTCACAGAAAAAATATACAAATCAAACAATCACTACGAACATTGTTGCAACTATAGAAAATGTGTCAAGACTTGTGTTAAACTCAAGTATTTATAGAGAGATGTTCGTGATATAGTTGTTGGTTAGCACGTGTGCTCAAATCCTGGATATATAGATGATTATTCGTGGATATAGAGACCAAGTATGTCTCTCGTTTTCATATCCACGAACGTTAGGGCTAGACTAAAATAAAATAAAATAATGCCTACATTTTTCCACGAATGTTAGAAACGTGGAACTTTTTCGTGGGAGAATCCACCCAAATGTATTAGTTTCATTTACTTTTGTGCATAACAAGTTGTGTCGTAGGTTGCTTTGATTTGCTTTTGCTCATATTGCAAAAATATTGAAATTATTTCACATAATAAATCACCGCTAATAACGCAATCACACAAACATAAAAGCGTAATAAAATTACATCCCATAAACTAAACTAACAACCAAGTAATTACATACTGACGTGGGGATAAGTACTTGTAACAGGGGAAATGCTCCAATAACGTAGCGATTTCATTTTATGCAATTTGTATTTATTTTCTACATTTCATATTTACCTTGTTTTAGTTATCTACTAATCTTCTAACGTAGGGAGAAATACGTGCAAAGGGAAATGCTCCACTAACTAAGCACATCTTAGAGTAAACAACATGCAACTAAGGATAACGGGTAAATTTGTTTGCATCTATAGGGGCTCTAAACCAACTAGGGCTTCAATCCCTCTTTCCCTTAGAACTAGCCCTCCTAAGGTGTTAACGTGTTGTGATCATGACACTTTCGCTCATTTTCCTACCAGTCCCATTCCAAACTGTTAGTTCACCCTGTGTCGATCTGATCGTCAACAAATGGTGCATCTACTATGTAGTAAAAAACTCTCACAAAGGTAATCATTTAAATATTTTTACATGATTTGATCTATTAGATATTTTATGCATGCATATATATAATTTTTTCAACATTTGGGTACTCTACCCGCTGGAAGGAGTTCTTGGCCCCTCTTCTTCAACCATGGTTTCAACTGATCTTGATGTTAAACAAATGACTCCATTTGCAACGTAGGGAGCCTATTATCCTTGTTTACAGTCACAATTGTGGTGAGTTGTCCATAGCATATAACTATTTTAATGACCAAGTGTTTGATTCAATTTATATGCACATACTCACAATTGGTGAACTAACTGATATACATTTTTTTATTTTCATAGTACAATTGTAGAGTGGAGTAAATTGAGAAGGAGGACAAACCAAACACCCATGATGCATCACATGGATATATTGAGTGTTTTTTATATATTACTGAGGCATAAATAGCTTTTTTAAGATTGTTATTGCTAATTAAATAGGGCGACTAGCTAATCAAATGATTTAATCATTGATTTGCATACTCTAGAGATGAACATCACTTATAGACATACGCATGGTAGACCAACATCGGGAAAAAAAAGAGGAAGGTTGATTTTTTTATGTGAACTTTGGGATATATGTACTTTTGGATACGTATACATTGACTGGCCATCTAAGGGCCATCTCCTTTGTCATAAGTTGTATTTTAAACAATTTCTTAGAAATTCACGATACAATCTACTTCATATCTACTAAAGGTTCCACTTGTTCTTCTCTCAAGTTATTTATTTTTTCAATTGATTTCAAGTTACTCAAATATAGAATTCCATCTTACACTAACTACTAAATATAGCTCATGTATGATATTATCCTCTCAATTTAGCAATGTGCATGCTCTAAATATAGCTCGTGTACAAACTTATGATATTATATTTTGATAGTTTCTTCATCAATATTTTGGATGTTTTCGAGAAGTGCATCTTTGTTAACAATGATATGAACAACAAAATCATTAAATTCCTAAGATATTTTGTATGCATGTACTTGTGACCACAAATTTAACTATATGCTTAAGCTTGTTGGGATCTAATGTTAACATAATTTTTAAAGCACATTGAAAGTTGATGATACAGGTGGACATCGGTGGCCGCCCACTTGTCCACCTGGCTCAAAACAATTGTTTTCCACTTGGGCAGTTTTTATAGTTTTTTGGTTCCTAAATTTCCAGGGCAGTTTTGAGGCGATGAACTATGTTTTTTGGATAGATATTTCCATCGGGCTATCGCGCACCCTAAACTGAGTCCGTATGCAAAAGTTACGCTCCCGAGAAGTTGACGTATCAGCTAACCACCTCGGGCCTACACACTTTATGACAGTTCAACTCCTAGGGTTAGGTTTTTGGATGTTTAGGGTTTTTTCCTTCATGCTTATGTTAAAAAGGCCCTTCAGATTCTTTTGTAATCAGCTTGTCACGAATGAGCATAGCCGCCACATGTCTTCTCAGAGATAAAGCTATCACCATTCTAGCTACATTATTTTACAGTTTGTTATATTTCATTTATTTAATAGAATTTGGGTTTACTGTATCTTTGTGTTCATTGCAATATATCTGTGTATTGAGTTCTATATGTACTCTTTCATTTTTTTCTCATATAAATCCGGATCAGTGGTATCAGACAAATCTTCTCTTTTGTTATTTCTCCATGCATGTCCCCGAAAAGATTGGGATATAGACAATTGGGTCTTGAACTAGTTCAACTTGAGGAAGACCGCCCTCGACGGATCAAACCACCTCCCATGGCAGAGGAGAAGACAAATGATGGAGCAGGAGATCTCATCAAGAGGTTGCTCAAGGAAGCCCTCGCGCGACAGAGGAATAAGATCTTGGATAATTTCATCCAAATCCTTCGATGGATGTCGACATAAACAGAGGGATCATCATCAAGCAGTCACTTCGGAGGAGCCACGCCCTTTAAGGTACAAGTTAGTTTCGATATTCCTTTATTTGAAGGACAAATAGATGGAGATGTCGTAGATATATGGTTGAATTTGCTAGAAGGATATTTCTCTATCCACAACTTTTCCAATACATAAAAGATCATCTTTTCACTCCTTAAGGTTGGGCCCTATGTTAGATATTGGTGGGACACTTATTTTGAGAAAAATCCCATAAACGAGAATGATATTCTTGGGGTCGAACCCAGTTGGGAATATTTTGTGGAGGCCCTCAAGGAACAGTACTATCCCGTCAAAACTATGACGACTAGTACACAAGCTGGACCATTTTGCATCAAGAGAGGGACCAAATGGTACCAGAGTATACTGATAAAGTCCATACCCTACACACAAAGCTAGGTATCAGAGACTCCGAGCGGCACCGAGTTCTAACATATTGCAGTGGCTTGCATAGGTACATCCGAACCGAAATGGAGTTCCTGGACATATCATCTTTGGGTGTTGCTTATCGATATGCTATCAAAATGAAGCAAAAAATTAAGCAAAGGAACAAGAAGGAGTTCAGATCGGCAAATCTGCCGCATAAGCAAGGAAAGGGAAACCCTGGCCCATAGAACATAGGATAGAGTAACCTGCCCTCAAACAACCGGTCCAAGCCACAAGTAAAGAAGGGAAATAGGAAGACAAAGAAAGGCACTGGGAAATGGTGTGAGTTCCATAAGAGCCCATGGCACAACACTGACGAATGTCACTCAAAGCAGTAACTGGTGGCCGAAATCAAATATTTTGAGTCAGATCCCTAATATGACTCTGATTATGAACCCAGCATCACAGTCAACGACAAGGCAAAGCGGATCATTGATGCGGAACCTAGTGTCACTGTCGCTACCACATAGATCCAGCCAGAGGATCCAGATGAACCTGAGGAAGGTGAGCACCTCTTCCACTCACATATGTGGGTGAAGGGAACAACACTACATTTCATTGTTGACAGGGGAATCCAAACGAACCTTATTTCGACTGAGGTCATCAAATGGGTAAGTTTCCTACAACACCACACCCGCAACCCTACAACATCGGGTGGATCAACCAAGGATGAGAAATCTGCATCAACCAACAATGTCGCCTACCTTACAGCATCAAGCTCTTCAAATATGAGGTAATGTGTGATGTTTCCCCACTTGACATTTGTGATGTTATTTTGTGTTAGCCATATATGTGGAAACACCACGATGTGTATCAATCTAGACCTCGTAGTGTCATTATTACATTGGGAAAACAAATCTATAAGATACTAGAGGCAGTTCCCAAGACTGGTGTGTCTCTCATCATAGCTAAGAAATGCAGGAAATTAATCTCCCAAACTAGGAAATTCGTCCTCTTCATGGTTCGCTCCGAAAGTAAACGAAAGGTCATAGCAACATCCACCACCTCCAAACAGGGCATATCTCAACAACAGAAGCATGCATACAAGATCGTGGAAGCCCACAAGGATATCTTTTCCATGCATGATAGGGTGCCACTGCATTTCCAGGTCAAGAAATCCATTGATTTGATTCCCAGAGCGCCATTACCCAACGGGCCGGTATATAGGTGCTCCCTAAAGGAAAATGAAGAAATCAAGTGAAAAAATCAAGAATTGATCCAAAAAGGGCACATCCGACTGAGCTCTTCACCTTGCGGAAACTCAATTGTGTTGGTACAAAACAAAGATGGGACATGACGACTCTGTATCGATTACAAATCTCTAAACAAAATCACAGTCTGAAATTAGTATCCCATTCCCCGGATCAACGACCTTATCGACCAATTCAAGGGTGCAAAGTACTTCACTAATATTGATTTGAAGTCTAGCTATCATCAGGTGCCCATTGAGCATACCGATATTTGGAAGACTGCCATCAAATATCAGGAAGGCCTTTTCGAGTGGTTGGTCATGCCTTTCAAGTTGACAAATGCTCCAATAACTTTCATGAGGATGATGGATGATATCCTCCAACCATTCACCAATCATTTTGTGGTCGTATATTTAGATGATATCCTCATCTACAACAGAACATGGAAGAACACCTGCAACACATTCAACAAGTCATGAACACTCTGCACTAGCACAAGTTGTATGCCAATCTGGAAAAGTGCTCATTCAACATATATCGAATCCAGTCTCTGGGATACATCATGGATTCCAATGGATTGCATGTGGATCCAACCAAGATTCAAGTCATTCGTATTGGCCAACCCCAAAGACTCTCACAGAGCTTTGGAGCTTCCTAGGACTAGCCAACTTCTATCGTAGGTTTGTGTTGGGTTTCTCTCATATCGCTTGGTCCCTCAGCCAAGTGACCAAAGGTGGATGTAAGGCCAAGTTTGTTTGGGCCAAATCACAACAACAAGCATTTGAGGATTTGAAGTAGCGCTTATGTTTAGCAGACATCCTTACATTACCAAATCTCCAAAAACCCTTTGAAATTGAAACTGATGCTTCGGACTATGCTGTGGGCGCATTCCTCCCTCAACATGGCCATCCAGTGGCCTACCACGGTGAGACGCTATCAGATGTAGTTCATAAATACCCAACATATGATAAAGAGATATATTCCATTGTCCAAGCCTGCTGATAGTGGAAACACTACATTCTCGGTAAAGAGATGGTCATCCACACAGATCATAGCCCCTGCAGTTCATGCAAACACAAGGGAAGTTACAGAATGATCGTCACCAGAAATGGTCCACATATTTACAACAATTCCACCTGAACATAAAATATAAGAAGGGCATCACCAATCGGGTCGTTGATTGCCTTAGTCGACCTCCTGTGGTAGCCTTGACCATGGTGCTCGACTCTTGTAGCCATGAGAATTTTGAATGGTCACAACAATATGACAATGATCCTGAGTTCGCTCCCACCTATCAAACGCTCTGTTTCGGCACACCAGTGGCAGATTTTCACCTCCAAGATGGACGGTTATGCCACTTGGGCCATATTTGTGTTTCTTCAAGCGAGCGTGCGAAGTTGATTTGGGAAGTGCATTACAGTCGGGTGGCAGGACACTTTGGCACCGAAAAGATAGTAGCAGTTTTAAAAAAGTATTTTTATTGGCCAAAGGTTTGCCAAGATGTCAGCTAATATATCAGATCTTTCACTGCCTGTGCCATCACCAAACCTTCCATTAAGAAGCAAGGGTTGTACACACATTTTCCCACTCCCAATGGGCCTTGGGAGTCCATCTCCATGGAATACATGTCAAGAATGCCTTCAACCAAGCTTGGTAATGACTGTGTATTTGTGGTCATGGATTGCTTCTCTAAGATGGCCATACAGACAGCCTGCAAGAAGAGCATCACTGCTGAAGCCATTGTTAAGTTGTTCTTCAAACGTGAGTGGGTTCATTTCGGGCTACCACAACGTTCATCTCAGATCGATACAATAGGTTCTTGATCACATTCTGGTCTAGCCTATGGTCACTTATGGACACCAAACTCACCAAGTCCACCGCCTTCCACCCCCAAACTGATAGACAAATAAAGGCGGTCAGTAAAATGATCGTCCATATCCTGCGGATGCACAATTCTTAACATCCCCGCACATGGGATGAGATTCTCCCATATATTCAGCACAACTACAACAGAGCCCTTCACAACTCTATTGGCCATAGCCCTTTTCAGGTTTGCTTGGGGTTCCAACCATTAGCCCAAATTGATGTATCTCTTCCCATCTCCGCAACACGAGAGGACTCTACCCATGAACAGACTGAGGCTGAAAAGGCCAATCGATTTGTTAAATGGATTGAACACATCCGACAAAAAGTCGATGAAATTTTGGAAAAAGTTAATGCCCAATACAAGAAGAGACATGACCACAATCACGTTTCGCACAAGTTTCAGGTGGGGGACAAGGTTTGGCTTCATTTGCAGAAAGAGAGGCTCACGAGACCCCATCGCAAGCTCCATCCACTTCACTATGGGCCATACAACATCACCAAGGTAGTCGGTGAGAATTTCTTTGAATTAAGCATTCCTCCATTTCTTGGCCTCCACCAGTCTTTAATGTGGAGCTCCTTCGCCCATATTTCCCACCATTGTTTGACACCTCAGATGTAGTAGAGTAGTTGGAACCAATAGAACTTAACCCTGACTTCTTAGAAAAATATACCATTGATTGGATCATGGATACACAGGTGAAGGGCACTCACCAACAACGTGTCCAACTCTATCGGGTTGTCAAAGCCGGGCAGTTTCTTCACCAAGGCAAGTGTCTCACCAGGAGTCAGTTTCAACAGAAGTTTCCACACTTGATCTTGAAACTTGACGCAATGGAGACCATTGCTTCCTAAGTAGGGAGGACTGGTCTAGGAGAACATTGGTGGCTGCCGACTTTTCCACCTATCTCAAAACAGTTGTTTTCCAGTTTGGCAGTGTTAACAGTTTTTCGTGTCCTAAATTTTCGGGGCCATTTTGAGGACCTAAACGATGTTTTTTGGAAATTCGAGGGCCAATGGGTTGTCAATGGGCTTCGTTTTGGCCTAGTGAAAAGTTCTTCTTCTTGGATAGATCTTTCCAACTGGATATTGCGCACCCTAAATGAAGTTTGTATGCAAACGTTACGCTCTCGAGAAGTTGACATATTAACTAAACACATTGGGCCTACACACTTTATGACGGTTCAAATCCTAGGGTTAGATTTGTTGTTTTTTAGGGTTTTTTCCTTCATTCTTATGTTAAAAAGGCCCTTCAGCCTTTTTTGTAATCTTCTTGGCACGAATGACCATAGCCGCCACATCTCTTCTCAAAGATAAAGCTATCACCATTCTAGCTGCTTTATTTTACAGTTTGTTCTATTTCATTGATTTAATAGAATTTGGGTTTACTGTATCTCTTTGTTCATTGCAATATCTCTATGTATTGAGTTCTATATGTACTCTTTCATTTAGTTCTCATATAAATCCGGATCAATTGAGTCCCATCATATTTTGGAAAGAAATGTATATAGCTCCAATCATGTTGGGCTCAAATCACTATCTTTCTCAAACAATAAAAACCATCCACATTAAAAATGAATTCTCAAAAAATTAACTTATCTCCATATCAAATCATATCAAATAAAAATTCTGAGTGGGCTATCAAGCACCTAATTTGGTAGTATCCTACAAAAAACCTCTTTAGCTTTTACGACAGACACCATGGTTTCTTGAATAAATAACACATCTGGTCTAGTGACCTCTAACAGTCTTTTGAGAGAGAGGATTTTTTGAGCTCCTCCTACTCTGTGAACCTTTACCGACATAATGAGAATTTTAAAGCCTTAGATAGGGCATTTTTACCTCTAAGCGGCCTTGGACCTTCAGACATAGACATGATCATAGTACCCTAAGAATTCCCCTTATCAACCAGTTTCTTGGAGCTATGGGCTATTATGATAGGATATAATTTATTAGAAATTCCCCAACGTACCACCCCCTTTCTTTCAGAGTTCATAGACTTCTTAAGATGATTATTAATATCCATAATCCACTAGAGTCTTCCCCTTTTCCAAATTGCCTTGAAAAATTACAGAGGCGTGGGGCACAATCAAATCTAAATAAAACACAGTGATAGTTCCCTTATGCAATATATCCCTCTCACACTCAACCAAACGTACTAATAATGAACCTTCCCCCAAAACCCCAACTGATTGACCAACAACACTTGAAGTGGAGATGTAGACTCCAGCTGAAATCATACCGAACTCATTCCCTCGAGAATTGTTCCCCATCCAACACGGCTGTGACTCGGGGTTATTCCTTAATATACCGATCTTTTGAAACTTGGAGGAAGGGGACACAACATCAACAATATTTTTTAAAATCAAATTAAACAAAATCCCTAGCTCGGACTTGTTTAAAGAGTTAAAGAGAAGAGATGCAAGAAATTTTAACTTACCCGGAAAGGTGTCTTTTATAGGGTATGTGCATAATGAGCCCACGACCTTTGAAATAGTCTCTGAAAAGTTTTGTAGC
>Ga0213499_10000055_pt1 | contig 10242 bp, 5 predicted proteins | sample Redfir_Yose_1_Me_FD_150980 | JGI IMG/M metagenome (GOLD analysis project Ga0213499, IMG submission 150980) | Leaf-associated microbial communities from Abies magnifica in Yosemite National Park, California, United States - Redfir_Yose_1 | ecosystem: Host-associated > Plants > Phyllosphere >...
AATTTCATAAGATCATTGAGGACCAAGGCCAACTCATGAATAGGGAATGAATTGACAGATGAAGAATCATCTCTGAGTGCTCCCTATGGTGAGGCATGATTTTCATGGAGTAATGTAAGGCGTCGTCTTCCATTTGGAATGAAAGACGACAAAGGTTCCAATAAGATGAGGGTACCAACCCTAACACTCCACTGGAAATGAAAAACGGAGTAGATCGAGTGGAAACAAGTTTGAACACCACTGAAATGGTCTTTGGGATAATAGATCTGAAGAGGGGCGGCATGAGAGAAGACCATTGGAGCTCCCCCTTGAGAACAATGTTGGTAGAGAAGGAAAGAAGAGAAAAAGCTTAACATCCCTAAAGAACAATTTGTTGAAAGGGGAGGGAGGAGCCCTAGTACCCTCTAAGAGATATGACTCCTGAAGAAACTGAAGCTTCACACTAAAAGAGGAGGGTGAAACGAGGGGTTGAGCGACCAAAATTCAACTGAGAAACGACCCATATTGAGCTACCCATATTTATTATTTTTGAATACAACGTTCCTAACTAATTGTGTTTTAGTTCATTTCATTGATAATGGCAACCAATCCAACCATATTTTTTGGGGGAGGGGTTGGTCCATAAGGACACTTATCTTCTCGGTAAAGCCTAGAATGGTCACATTCAGCACTGGAATGGAGTGTCATGGGTCAACATTAGTCATCCAACAATTGGTTGAGTCGCTATGGGAACTACGAGCGTGGTAGGATGTAGAGGTATGAAAGAGTTGTCAACATTTCCCTCCCTCTAAACATCCACATGAATTCATTATTTAGTTTACATGTTTCGCCTACTCTACTTTTTGAATCATTTCGTCGAATGCCACAGAGATAGTAATAATTCCGAGTATTGTTAGTTCATGGGAACCTCTTTTGTTTCCAACCAAAGCTTCTAGTCAATTTTCTTATCACAAAGAGAAGGGAAATTCCATTCAAATAAACCAAATCAAATTTGAACCAATACAAAGGTCCTTCTATCCTTTTCCTTTCCCAATGTGGCAAGCAGGTAAACTTCCTTCCTCGGGAAATATTTTCTCTAACCAACGTTATGTATCCTGATGCTACTAATAGTTGAGGATTCATCATAGACATATGTACCAACAAACTATTGTCATCCAGAATGAGCCTTAGGTGGGCAATTTTGGAGCGAAGGACCTTTCACCTTCTACGCTCCTCTTGCTTTGGGTTGGTTTCTGCCAATATTAGGGGGTGTGCCTAAACATTGTTACAATATATGGATCAAGTCGATAAAGAATAAGACAAACAAAGAATGAAACACTACCAAGTTGGGATGGCTCCCAAGGACTAGTGCCTACCATCGGGTCATGGAATCAATTGAGAACTAGATCAAGTGTCCACTTGGAGATAGAGAATTATAACAAGGCATTCGTGTTGGAGAAATCTCACTGAATCAATATGTCCTAACGCCTATTGTCAATGTTGGAAACATAGCCCTATGTTGGTTGCTCCAAATCTTATCAATTAAGAAATTCTTCCCTACGACCCTTCAAGGTCAAGGAAAACTGCTCATAGTCATAACAACCACTTAAATTCACAACTCAATTCTATTAAAAACGGGGAGAAAAACCCCACACATTCTTGTCAAATTGACTTAATTAGATTGAAAGAGAACAATGCAAGCATCAGTGAAGCATCAATGGCATAAATCAATACATAGAGAAAAATACAGGAAGCATGTAGACAAAGTCCTCAACCTTCATTCATATCCAAGCCTTTTGGCTATTAGAAGTAAAACCAAACTTGAATCTCAATAACAAAGATCACATCCTTTTTAATCCCTTATTATTGTCGATTTTACCTCATTTAAATGACAAATGCAAATAGACTCTGGAGACATTAGATCTCAAATAGATTTCCATACTTGATCCTATTTGAATCCCTTTAGGTTCGAATACTATTCTTCTCACCTTAGAGAGCTGGATCTTCTAATGATCTAGGGTGAGTTTTCGATACTACGTATTCTGGATCGCTATCAACAATGTTTTATATATTAATTTGCCCAGAGAGTATGCTTATATCGAGCACTACATCAAAAACCACATATTATATGTGTTATTGAGCTAATCCATTGAAACAAAAAGCATGGAAGCATTAGATTATTTAATGTGGTTCGCATATTATAACTTTTTGAGCATGTTTATGTAGACATGCTTATTTGTGAGATGAGGTTCCCTGCCCCACTTCCCCAACTAGGATAATGAGGTGTGGAAGCTAGAATCTGAGGTTCCTCTCCCCACTCCCCCAACTATGATACTGAGGCATGGAAGTTGGAATCCAATTTGATCTTATATGCTAGCTATACTAATTTAAGCTTTTTCTCATTTACGGGAGTGAATGGATGTCAAACCTCACCCTTCATTCGATCGTGCCAAGGCAAGCAATAAAGCCAACTTTAATAATATTGGTAGGGGTTCCCTTTTCTCCACATATATTCTCCTCTAGCTGGTCCTCCCACTAATAGGATTGGGATTCAATCATCATGCTTTGATCCTACAACTGAAGATGGTCCTCCCACTAATAGCATTGGGATTCAATCATCATGCTTTGATCCTACAACTGAAGATGGTCCTCCCACTAATAGCATTGGGATTCGATGCTATTTGATCGTACAACTAAAGATGCCGATTGGTTACGATTTTTTTAATACACCATTAAGAAGATCACCTAACATAAACAACCTTCCGTGCTTTATATTTTTGCGTTGCCCATTGGTTAGGATTTTTTTAGTACACCATTAAGAAGATCAAGTAACATCATATATTTTTGCGTTGAGCCTTTGTCCCAGCTCAAGTGAGTGGCGCCAGCTGAAAACAACAACTACATGTACGTTTGATAGTTGTTATCTAATAAACCTATATTACATAATGAATTATTTAAAGTTGAGCTCCTAAGAACAATGTTATAGTGAAGTATAACTGATTGAATACACTAATTAATTCAAATCAAAATCATAACATATGTGGGCCTGGTTTTATCCGTCAACTCATAACAGACTTCCCGCGCGAGATTTTCGGCTTTTATGCCTTCGGTCATGCGAGATTTCCGGCTTCAATGAGTTGGACCATAACGGATGTCCTCAACGGCTATGATCCAACGCATATGTTTTTGAAAGTGGGTTTTCTCCTCATTTTTTCTTTAAATTTGGATCTTCTACTTCTTCTTCTCTTCTGTCCTCAACGGCTAGATCCAACGCATATGTTTTTGAAAGTGGGTTTTCTCCTCATTTTTTCTTTAAATTTGGATCTTCTTCTCTTCTGCTCAGTTCCGTTCCTTTTCTTTCCTCTCGCTGTGTTTTTGTGTTGTGTTGTCTGGGCGCTCATATGTGTTATGTGTTGTCTTTTCTGTTTGTCTGTGTTTGTGTTTTTTTTCTGTCAATTTTGTGTTGTTATTTGAGAGGGAGGAAGGAACAAACATGGAAGACTCTGTGGATGCAGTGAGTTGCAGAGGTGGAAGAGACAAATCAAACGATAGCATTAGTGGATCAGCACCCCGAAAAAGAAACTGCGGCTGTCAAAGTATCAATCAAGCCTCTTGGAAGAGATCTTCAGAGACAAGAGCACTCTACGCTCTGTCATGTACTATTTAATTCTCTTTGCTTGCACCTTTCTACTTTTATTCCTTTACCACGTACTCTTATTATTAGCCATAATTTACTGTTAGAGATTGGTGTAATTACTTTATCGACGAAACTTGCAGAAGCATAAGTTGGAGTTGGCGAATAAGTTAAATATGCAACCGCGTCAAGTGGAAGTGTGGTTCCAGAACCAGGGAGCAAGGCTGGAAAGAAAATCAGGGCCACCACCACCTTCTTATAACCATCCCTCTTCGCCTGGTTTGAGGATCAGCGGATAAGTGATTTTCCTTCTTTTTCGATTGTTGTGATCTGGGTATATGACTTTCTAGAAAATTAAATTATTACTAAGTATTCTGATCCATTACTTGATATTGTGGATGACGGACTTTTCCGTTGGAAGGCGGATGCAAAGCAAGACGAAGGGCTGTCCGCGGATGTAAAGCAAGAAGGACGAAGTTAATTTCCGATGAAGTTTCATGTCCCGCTTCTGCAAGATCTAAAGGTAAGTCAATCCCGTCATGATCTGTCTCTTCTATATAAATTATGGCATGAACATTAAACTTATTTTTGCTTTGCTTTACAAATATTGATTTCGAGTAATTTATTTCAAAAAATTATGGATTCAATATACTCAGCACTAGCAGAAGTTTAATTTAATTTTAAGGTGCCTGTCCGCTAATTTTATTTTCGATTTGTAGCGTTGTTTAATTTGTTCGTCTATTAAAAAGAAGTTAATTTCACACAGAAAGGAATTACAGTAGGTTAGGTCATTTTATCCCGTCGGTTTGCCATCCCGGCCCTTATGTAAGAACTTAATTTCGCCCAAAAACCCTTATGAATAAAAAGTTAATTTCGCCCAGAAAACGGAATTACTGAATTAGAGTCGGTTAGGTCATTTTATCCCGTCGGTTTGCCATCCCAGCCCTTTAAGAATAAATAAACAGTGGGAATAGTTACCTTACCCTCCCAACTAAGAGGAGACAACGATCATATAATTTCAATGATTCATTACTGGATGCGCCTCAATAAAACGATCATATAACTTCAGATGCAATTCATTTAGGGTTGGTTTAGATTTCTTTACTTAATTCATTTCTTTAAAGATTTCTATGATTCTTATTTAATATTCATCTTTTTTACTTATTTTATTTATTTAAAGACTTCTATGACATTTATTTATTATTTAAAATTAATAATATTTTATAATATAATATATTTATTTGTTTTTTATAATAATTTTTTATATTTATGAATTTATGAATTTTTTTATTATATATTTGATTTATGATATTTTTTATAATAATTTTTCTAGCATCTTTGAGTTGTTCATACTTTTTATTTGTATTTTTACTTTCGATGAGTGAATACTTTACTCCACCTGGCGACTCCACCCCTTCCGAACCCTGCTCCACTCGGAGCTTTTTCTGAGAAAGTGCCTCATTTGCTTGCGGGGTTCCGGCCGGATCAAGTTTTGATTTTATTATTTTTCTTTTTTAAGTTACGTTACAATGAAATTTTGATATCTTAATCAAATTTTGTCTTTAAAATTGTTTTTTTTATCTTAATCATTAAAGATTCTCTTATTTCAAATAATAATTTTATAAAATAAGTATGGAGTCAATCTTACGGGTCCATCTCTTATTTTCATCATTTCTCAATACCATTTCTTATTCAATGTTATTGCCCATTTCTTACATTTTGCACACCACTTTATTATTCAATATCATTATCCATTTCATATTCAATGCATGCTGCTTTTATTATTTCTACCATGTTATTGACGCAATGTTATGGTCCATCTCTTATTTTCATCATTTCTTCAGTTCAATTTCTGATTCAACCTTACTGTCACTTTCTTACATTTTTCAGTTCTATTTGTGATTCAACCTTACTGTCACTTTCTTCCATTTTTATGCTGCTTTATTATTTCTAAGCTTAATGAATGTTCTACATTAAATGTTGTTTCATTGTTTTTTTAAACTTTCTCCATTTCTAATTCACTTTCAAATTTGTTCGTCTAGTAAAACCTCTTTAAATAAGAATTTATATGAGAACTTAATTTCGTCCAGAAAACGGAATTACAATTAGATCCTTGTATCCCATCGGTTTGCCATCCCAACCCTTATGGTTAAGAACTTAATTTCGCCCAGAAAACAGAAAACGGAATTACAGTAGGTTAGGTCCTTTTATCCCGGCCCTTATGAATAAATAAACAGTGCGAATAGTTACCTTACCCTCACAACTAAATGGAAACAACGATCATATAAATTCCATGTTGCATTACTCGGTGCGCCTCAATAAAACTATCTTATAACTTCAGATGCATTTTATTTAGGGTTGGTTTAGATTTATTTTACTTAATTCATTTTTTTAAAGATTTCTATGATTCTTATTTTATTATTTATTTTTGTTTACTTAATTCATTTATTTTTATTTAAAGATTTATATTTCAAGATTTCCATGACATTTATTTCATTTATTTTTATTTAAAGATTTCCATGACATTTATTTTATTATTTAATGATATAATATATTTATTTATTTGTCTAATAATTTTTTATATTTAATCTTTTTGTGATTTATGATTTTTTTTTATATATTTGATTTATGATTTTTTAAAAATAAATTTTCTAATATCTTTTTTTTGAGTTGTTAACTCACAGTTTTTATCAAATAAGTAAATGAGTTAGCTTTATATATTTATTTTATTTTTTATTTGTATTTTTACTTTCTATGAATTGTTAATTTACCCTTTTTATCAAATAAATAAATGAGTTAGCTTCATGTATTTATTTTACTTTTTATTTGTATTTTTACTTTCTATTAGTGATTACTTTACCTGGCTACTCCACCCCTTCCGAACCCCGCTCCGCTGGGAGCTTTTCCCAAAAGACTTTTCAAAGGTTCGCGAATCCATCCTCAGAAAGTGCTTCATTCACTTGCGGGGTTCGGGCAGGATCAAATTTTGATTTTTTGTAATACAATTGTCTCCAATTTCATTTTATTATTATTGTTTATTTTTTAAGTTAGGTTTCAATTAAATTTTGATATTTTAATAAAAAAATTGTTTTAACAATTGTTTTTATATCTCAGTCATTATATCTTAAAGACGGTTTTATGTTTTTTATTTCAAATAATAAATTTCTATTTCTAAAATAAATATAGACTGAATGTTATAGGTTCATCTTCTATTTTTATCATTTCTCAATACCTGTTATTGTCTATTTCTTACATTTTTCATGTGATATTATTATTCAATTTTATTATCCATTTGAACAATGAACTGCTTTTTATTATTTCAATCTTATTCACTCAATGTTATGGTCCATAACTTATTTTCATCATCTATGAGTTCTATTAGTGGTTCAACTTTAGTGTCCGTTTCTTACTCTTTTTTTTCATGTTGAATAAAGGTTGTTTTATTGTTTTTTAAACTTCCCTCTTTTTTAATTCGCTTCATGAATGCTCAATAAATGTTGTTTTATTGTTTTTTAAACTTCCCTCTTTTTTAATTCACTTTCAAATTCTCTTTTATCTAAATTATTTATTTTCATTATTTATATATATATTTTTTAATTTTTAAAAATTATTTAATTACTATAATATATTATTATTTCATTTTCTTTATTTTAAAATGTTATTTTAATCATTTTAAATGTATCTACTAAAAATGTTATTTTAAATGTATCCACAATTCTTAGTATTTTTAATCATTTTAAATGTATCAACTAAGAAATGTTATTTTAATCATTTTAAATGTATCCACTATTTCTTAATATTTCCAATTATTCTTACACTATTTCTTATTATTTATAATTATCCACTATTTCTTATTATTTCTTAGTATTTATAACTATTTCTTAGTATTTCAAATTATTCTTATTTTTTAGATGTCTCAACTATTTATTTATTATTATTTTATTTTACACTATTTTTTAGTATTTCTAATTATTCTTATTTTTTAGATGTCTCAACTATTTATTTATTACTACCTTTATTTTTTAGATGTCTCAACTATTTGATGATGATTGATGATGATGATGATTAATGTCCACTGAGACCAAACTTTGATCTATCCTACCCAAATAAGAATAATTGAGATATTTATTTACAAAAATATTTGTAATTATTCTTATTTTATTTCTTGATTTTTAGTATGTATCATTTTTTAGTAAGAAACTATGTTATCCTCTTATGTTCTCAAGTATGTGATTGCTATACATACCCATATGCCTAGGACTTGCATCCTATACCTACCATTACCGATTACCATATTGATTCTTAAACTATTTTTATTATTTGTTATTTACTATTTTTTTTTATTTTTTTTTATCTTTTTTACCATTTATTGATTCTTAAATCTCTTATTATTTATTATTTTGTTACAATTGAATATGTTGGTGTGATTATCAATTTATCTATTTTGTTATTTAACTGATTTTATTTTTATTATTATTTTGTTAAAATTTTGTTATTTAAAAGATTTTAAAGTATTTTTTAATTTCCATTTACTATTTTTCTTAAATTTTATTTACTTTTATTGTAGTTAATTTATTATAAAATAAATTTATTTTATCTTTAAACTAAAAAGTTATTTATATCCTTCACCACTTCTTTTAGTTAGTTAAAATAGCAGTTCACTCATTATTGAGTGAACAATAAACTTGTTTTTTACTTACTTTAGAGATATCATAAATTATTTTTTACTTATTTCAAGTAATTTAATTTCCAAATATCTATAATACCTTGAAAATTATAAGACTGATTCCATAATAATTGTGGATTCAATATATTGTAATTTTAATTTTAAGTACATTTTGCTTGCCTATTCCTTAACATTATCTTCGATTTGGAGTCCGGCTTCATTTATTCGTCAAGTAAAGCCTCTCTAAATCAGAACTTAATTTCGTTTACAAAAACAAAATATAACTTACATATAAACTAATTTTGACTCTCCAATTTTAATTTTATATTGATTGTCTTACCTAATCAAAACCAGCAATTTTTTCCAATTTCCCAAGTTTTAAACACCAACAATTTTTCTAATTTCCCAAGTTCTAAACACCATCAATTTTTTCCAATTTTCCAAGTTCTCTCTTCATAAAAACACTCTATCTTGCTAAGAACCATGTCTTCCCAAACCCTACCAATACATCCCTGCCTTGCTAAGAACCATGTCTTTCCAAACCCTACTCTTACATAAAAAATAAGGGAAGATAAGATATAAATCTTTTGATAGGTGAACTTTTTCGTTCAAACCTTAGTTAGAATTTTTTTCATTTCATTTTACTTTCTGAATTTCATTTTATTTTTATGGTTATATTCTCAACTATATTTAGAAAGATTGTTATATTCTTTTATTCCAAAGAATAAATTTCAAAAATAATTATTATACTTCTTCCAAAATAAATATGATATATAACATTTTTCCAACTTTTTTAAAATATTATTTTCATTGTTACTATTACTATTAGTAAACTTTCATCCATGTCTACATAACATTTTCCTCGAGTGATTAAAAATAATTATTATATTTCTTCCAAAATAAATATATTATTACATTTCAAATTTTCCAAACTTCTCCATTTTTTCAACTTAACTTTTTCATTAAATTTCCAACTTAACTTTTTCAGTATTATTAGAAATGTTCTTCCATGTCTACATAACATTTTCATCAACTAATTAAAAATAATTATTATATTTCATCCAAAATAAATATATTATTACATTCCAAAATTTTCAAACTTCTCCATTTTTCAAACTTTTTCATTATTATACATATCATTTTCATAAAATAATTAAAAATAATAATAATTACTCACTAATTATTACAACTTTACATATCCTTTTCATCAATTAATTAAAAATTATAATAATTATATTTCTTTCAAAATAAATATGTTATTACATTTCTTAAATATAATTTTTCAACTTCCAATTTCTCTATTTTTCTAACATTTCCATTATTATTAGACATTTTTAACTCTATGTATCATTTTCATCAATTAATTAAAAATAATAATTATATTTCTTTCAAAATAAATATGTTTATTACATTTCTTAAATATAATTTTTCAACTTTCAATTTTTCCATTTTTCTAACTTTTCCATTATTATTAGACATTTTTCTCTTTTTCTAGATATCCCTTTCATCAAGTAATTAAAAATAATAATTATATTTCTTTCAAAATAAATATGGTATCTTTCTTTTTATTAAGTAATTACAAATAATAATTATGTTTCTTTTAAAATAAATATGCTATTACATTCTTTTAAATATAGTTTTTCATTTCTCCATTATTATCAAGTAATTACAAATATTAATTATGTTTCTTTTAAAATAAATATCCTATTACATTGTTTTAAATATAGTTTTCCATTTCTTCATTATTATTATAGACATCCTTCCATATCTACATACCTTTTTCATCCCCTTTTCATCAAATCCTTTTTATTTTTGACATAATTTGCAAATTCTCCATTATTATTATACGTCTTTTCATGTCAACATATCCTTTTCCATTATTATTAGACATTTTTCTCTTTTTCTAGATATCCTTTTCATCAAGTAATTAAAAATAATAATTATATTTCTTTCAAAATAAATA
>Ga0213499_10000056_pt1 | contig 10207 bp, 5 predicted proteins | sample Redfir_Yose_1_Me_FD_150980 | JGI IMG/M metagenome (GOLD analysis project Ga0213499, IMG submission 150980) | Leaf-associated microbial communities from Abies magnifica in Yosemite National Park, California, United States - Redfir_Yose_1 | ecosystem: Host-associated > Plants > Phyllosphere >...
AGCTCGGAAAAACTGAGTCTTTTCCTTCTACGTCGAAGCTCGGAAAAACTGGTGATTTTCTCTCTACAACGAAGCTCGGAAAAACAGTTGTTGTGCCTGGCTCAAGCAATTGGTGCAATATTTCTACTTTTACCGGATTTCCAAAGTACAAATGCCATCAAAGGCTGCTTTATTTACTTTGAATATGGAGTCTCGTAAGTAAGTAAAAGTGAAGAGGTAATGGGGAATGTGGGCGACTTGGGTCGGACTGAAAGCGATAATGCGATAATGCGATCGATAATGCGGGTGGATTGGTTCCCCGTGGGAGGATTGTTAACTGAAAGCTTAATGAAGATTGGTAACTGAAGGCATAATGTGTGATCAATCCTCAAGTCCCGATAATGTGTCGTGTCCTCATCCGCTACTAAATGTCCTCATAATGCAACCTGCGTTAGCGTTCCTCCTTCCTCAAGGAGGAAAACGGTAGCGAGAAATAATCATGCGGTCATATGATAGAATGGGATGGTAGAATGCATTAATGTGATAATGGGCTTTAGTATTATTGGCTGAAAGATGGAGTGTTTCCTGAAAGCATAAATAACTTAATTTATTGTTTCCAGAAAACAGGAGGTATTTGGGTCCTGAAGGCAAGGACTACGCACGCTGATTGGCAGCAATGCTTGGCAACGACATCCCGTTTATGATAGATAAACTTCATAAAAGGACCCCGAGGGGCCGAGGTACGAGGGCCGCCATCGTTTTACTTTAAGACAAATAGCATTTGAACACTTTCACACTGCTAGGGGGATGGCCATCTGATGGTTAGACAGGGCAGATGTCTTAGGGAGATAAAGGATAGACTGACTCATCTTTGGGAGATCAAGTCGGGACGGAAGACGGGCGACAGCCTACACATTTTTATTAAATTTTATCCATACTGCTTGCTTGTTGCACCCGCTACTGCTATATATTATATATTTTCCGCTTGTTGGTTCAGGTATCCATTAGGCAGGCAAAGTAGTAGGGACTATCTATTTACAATGTGTTTACTTGGTAAACCCTATTTAAACAACGCCACGGGGCCTATTTTTTGTGTTTTTATATGCTCCTTCAATTCTATTTATCGTAGGGAGGCCTAGCCCCAAAAAAGGATATTTCCCATTTAATCAGTTACTATTTTATTTATTGGGTGGGGGGGCGTACCTCGGTCGAAGAGCTATGATTAATAGGTAGTACCACTACTAGAATAGATAATAACTAGGAAAACAAGCCCATCTATCGCAAAACACAGGTGTTTGGCGTTAGGGTGCACCTCACACTGGCACTACCGGGGACTATTGCTCACTATGTGTCTGTCTGTCACATGGATTATCCTCGAGAGGTACATCGTAAGTAAGCGTTGTTGATTAACCCCTCCTTCAATCCAATTGATGTAGGAACGCCATCGTGTTCTGTATGCGTAAGTAAGGTTGGTCATTCACCATTGAGGCTCAATCTCACGGACCCATTACCTATTCGTTTTCGGACCCGGCATTCTCACCCGCATTTGTTCTATACACATTCCACAATTCGCGCGCATTAACGCCATTCCCTATTCGCCCGCTTACCATACCCGCCCGCCATTAAATTTGCACCTGCCATTAATGCATACACGCATCCCCCCGCCATTCAGTTCGTATTCCAGTCCTTATTACCCAGCCAGCACATTATGCTTCCAGTCAATCAGGGAGCCCATAACGCTTTCAGGACCCAATAATGCATTAATGCATTAAACAACCTTCTTACCCTTATCCCTTCCTTGCTTATATCCTAACTACCCTTCCACCTTAAAAACTAGCACCTGTCCTATATAACTTTATGAATGAAACGCTTAGTAGGTACCACTATTCACCCTCTTATAAGGACCGGTCGGTCAGGACCGGATCAGACTACTTCATCCTTACCTTTCTCCCTTACTTATGTATTTTATAAATACCTGCCCACCTCTAGAGCTAGACATTTTAGCCTTATACCACTTGAGGAATTACTCACCTTAGTCAGTCGGGTCGGATACTGCTATTAACAACCCTTTTCTTCTCAGCAGGACCGGATCACCTTACCCCTTGACTTGATTACTGCCTTCAACCTAGGATATGGAGTTGATCCCTAACCCTTTTATGAAGCCAGGAAGACTAAAGTAGGCAGGCATGACATCTATGAATCCTTTACTTACTGCCTGCCATAACGGCATTGGATCGGACGGATGGAAGAACTTCACATAGAGCTGTTGGATGGATGGGCAGCTTTAACATACTTCAATAAAACGTCCTTGAAGAATATAGCAGCTGCTCTCTTACTCTGCCTACTTTACTTAAGAACTCATGTGTTACCCAACCGCTTCCGCGCCTCTTCTCTTTACTTCAACTTCCCAAACAAACTTTGTGAAGTGCTGCCTGCCCAATCACTTTATGAATTAATGCTTACAATTAAGTAAAATGAATTGGCTTATAAAACGGAGATATCGGCGATGAGTTCGGAAATCTCTTCTATTATATAAGTGCTCTAATTTCCTCCTCTAGTTATAGAAATAACCCAAGAGAACGGGAATGGTGCGGTTCTGTTGATGTAACAATCCCAGATTTGTGCTATGTGGCTGTGCTGGGTGGAAAAGAAAGAGCGAATCTGGTAGCAACCCATTTATCTGGGCTGGGTTAAAGAATAAATGAAAATGAGATTTATCTTGTGTTCGTTGTTCCGCTTACCATTATTTGGGTTAAATAACGTTCTCGTCTTAATGAGGTGTGGATGCTGCTAAGGAGACCCTCTATTATCCCACGGTCATTTGGACACGGGATTCCATGAAGATTGTAGGAGTCTGTCCCAGCGCAGCAGTGGCTGATTAACAATCCATGAGACCGGGCTAGACCGGAACTATTTAAGTTTAAGAAGGGTGGGGCCACATATCGAGACCAGGGATATTATTATGGAACCATCGGCTTATTCCAGAACGATAACAGGGGAAGGTGTCGGTTATGCCTCGACCGCATCACTGGAGAGGACTGTCCAGGGGCCAACCAGCCTCCCCATTCAGGGGTCGTGGTCCAGTTGATATGATGACGTCTCACCCCTTCATGTCGGATTCAATCAATGTCGTGTAGGGACCTTACCTTATGGATCTTACCACGGACTCATCGGAACATCCCCAATGAGAGAGGTGACAAGAGGGGTATGGATGGGGCTACAACGTGAAGCGGGTTTCAATATATGATATCTCCAAACAGGGCATCTAACCTAATTAAGACAAGAATCTATAAGGGAATCTCTAGCCCTAATTGAGTCATGGGAATAATACCTATTGTTACCGGTAGAGCTCGGGTCTTATCATAGGAGCCTAACACACGTCAACAACGCAAGGAGATCTCTATTAAATAAATCCAGGTAGGAGACGCTGCTACCACTCTTCTTGTGTGGCAAGGGATTACGCCGCTATCGCTCATAAAATATCCGGGTATGGGTACAGGTTACATATTCCAGTGATAGAAGGGAATTAAGCAGTCATATATGTCATAGCGTTGTTCTCTATATAAAGGCCACTCTGACTACACAACCAGAGATTATGGTGCGAAGCCCGACCTAAGAAGGAAACGGAATGGAGGAAATGGAGATAGAGTCTTTCTCTCATGGTTGTTGCGAAATGGGCCCAAATCATGATCTATTTGTTATAGAGTAAATCTATCTCTGAAAGGAATCCCCAGGATACGCCGCTGATCCCGGAGCAGCCTATTGGGATCCCGAAAAAGGTGCATAAGCCAACCGGTTACCCCCCACCCAATAAGTACTTAGGATATTTAGAATACGTGAAAATATGTTTATCCCGTGGTGGAGGCTGAAAGCACGTATGGCGTGGCGGCAATGACTAGGGGGATTAGGATAAATTTATACTATGGGAGTGCAGCAGTGCGACCGCAATCCACGGAATAATAAACATAAGAATCAACCACTGAATCAAGGGGCGAAACTTACTATGCTGCTGGGAAATACTAAGCTTGCATTTTCTTTATTGCTAAGTGGGCTAGGCTTAGAGCTTTTTTTGCCAGTATAAAGCTACACACCCTTATAATTTTAACCCTGGTTACCTTTCAGTCAGGATACTATTTTATTCCCTCAATCGCGCGCAGAGCTCTTTGAGGGGCCGAGGAAATAAGGATATAAAAGGCCGGCGCAGCAAAAAAGAAATAAGGCGCGGGCACTTATCTAACTCTTAAGAACCCCGCTCTCTCTCTTGAAGGTATAAGGCTTGCAGTAGGGCTAAGGACCTGCCGAACTAACCTGTGGCCAGATACCTCGATTCTCTAATTCTAGCACGCACCTAAAGGACCTTAACTCTTTAACCTGCTGGAGCAAACCTGTAATAAGAAGATTAGCACCATAAGGCACTTATATCATAGTAGATACCCCCACCTATCCACGCAAAAACATTTCTCTCCATTATCTACCTACGAATCTCCATTACCAAGGACAGAAGGAAGCCCGCTCCATAGGAGGGGGGGAAGGCAAGCTCACGGAACCAAGACACGAGCCGAACAACCGTACACGTCAATGCAATATATCAATGATCCCAACCCCTCTCCCTCCTGATCTCTCCCTATCATCAGGTAGGACTAGTGCTTTAAGCACTCCGATAGGTCGAAGGACAAAAGCTTGCAATGCAAAAATCGAGTCGAGGCCGGTCGATCTCCTTTCCCTCATAATCTTATAGATGAGGGAGTCAAGTACGTAAATGACCTCGACTTACCAGCCAGTTGGTTGCAAGGGTAGGGAGAGTGCTTCTAACGGACCTCTTATATGGATAGAGGGCCCCCACCTTTCAATAGCGGGGTAGAGCGCTGAGAAAAGACTTTTGGTGGGTTGAGTCGATAGGTCAAGCGCTCCGGATAACAGGAACGGAGCATGATAGATATTACCACTCCACTCCGAAGTAACCATTGGGATTACTGCTGGCAAGTGAGTGAGATGGTGCACCGGAAATGGTGGGACCTGACTTTGTTTTTTATTGAAAGGACGACCTGTTATGAGTATAGAAAGCCTTTCCCCTTCCATAGCATAGATGAATCATTACTGAACAGAATATAACACAGTTGGAAATGGAAATCCGAGTAGCCCAGCAGATTCAATAAGGATAACCATGCATCAGTAAATCGGAGGATGGAGTAATCAGAAAAGTCGGAAGGTAGTTGGATGGAGTCAAGTAATATAAGGTTATTGTAGATCTGCCTATAACCAAAACCATCCGGATCCGTTCGGTACATCGATCCGGGGCAGGTCATCGCGATAAATTAGTTCTGTTCTTATCTCAATGTTATTCTCATAATTATAATGCATACCCTTTTGAGTTCTATAGAGTTTATAAGTGTTTACCGGGAGCTTATCTAGCCAGTGAAGTTGACCCGTGTAATGGGGGTGGGTGGACCCGGGGCCTACCGGTTGATTAATATGGTCGATGGTAAATCCTTCTACTCCAGTTCCGAAATCCTTCTCATCATGGTTCTTATTTCCTCGGTCACGTAACCAACCAAAGAATGATTGCTTCAGGAATGAATGATGGCTGGCGTCTCTTCTTTCGTTGTTTGTTGAAGGAGGTTCGTCCACGGTCACCGAGAGAGCAGAAGGATTGACAAACCTGTTCTTTTTTGTTATGTTAGATAATGCGCCGGGAGGCACGAGTTCGGTGTAGGTCTACTATTGACAATAATGCATGCACGATGCTCTCCCTTTGCTACTCTCTTGTTCGGTATGGGCGACTCTTGTTTGGTTAGGTTAAATAATCTGGCTTTGGAGAACTGGCTGGGCTACTCTTATCCGGTATAGAGAACCGGGCTACGCATATAAAAAAATTCCACCTTAGCTTTTTTTGTTTCCTATCCCACCAATTAGATCTAAGATATAATAGGGGGAGGAAGGGTAATAATTAGAATAATACTGTAATAATCCGAGTTATATACATAAGGTCTTAACAACTCAACTTATCCGCCCGCCTTAAAGTTTTGATATAATAGAGTTGTTGTCTAGTGCTGAACGTTGCTTCCCCAATATGTGCTCTTTCGCCATATGTACTGCTAAAGCGAAGATCTGGTCTTGCCTCATCCATTCCTGCTTGCGCGTTGTTGTTATCCTTTACGCTCTAAAACCTTAAGGTCGGGTATAGTTAGATGGTCACAGCAGAGATGAAATGGAAGCGAACTTCTGTTTATCACACCCAAGGCTTTTCCTTCGTTCCCCCCCGTCGAGTGCATATTAAAGGGTAGGGCGACCCAAGTAGTCCTACACAACTATTAACCCACTCGCGAATGACGAAGTAACCGAGGACTCACCCCATAACTCCAGAGTTGCTTTCCTATCTATTATGACCCTAATTAAAGATCGAGAGCTACAATACAAAATATAAAGAGCCCGTTCGGCTTCAAAATTGATTAGGGACAGTTAGTTGGGCCATCTTCGCTGGCTCAAGGGTCGTCAGCTCTATCCTTATCTAAAGCTTTATAACTTTAAGTGGCCGCACCGCACCTTAATAGTAAGATCACTTTGCTTAACGCCGCCCTATCTATCTTTCCTTGATTTATTTGACCGTACCAGCATTTGAGGAATAAGAATCCGCTTTAGATAGATGATTTGTATGGGCCGGTTGCAGTGGTTGCAAAGGTGGTTGTGGTTGGGTGCGAGGGAGCTCAGGTATATGGCTCTTAGGTTTAGTGAAGGGTGGCATTACAGGGTCTTGTGGAATGACCAGTTGTTTATAAAATGCCTTACGCTTGTGGAAAGGAAGACCAGCTATTAACCGTCCATTATGAAGGGCTAACCATCCATACATAAAACCATTATGCTAGTGGGATTGAGTAATTAATGTACTTTCGAGTGCTAAGGAAAGGTTCGAGTACAAGCATAGGAAGTATTCTTTTTATTCTATAAGAGAACAACAGATACTAACTGTAATCAATATCCTGCCTGTCCTAACCATAGCCCTGCCTTTACCATAATTAACCAAGGTACTGCACTAACCAAGACAAGGAAAGCAACTCCGCGCTTCTACGCTTCCTTATCTTCTCGGGTGGAAAGTCATACACTATCACCATCTATCTTGACCAGACTATAGCCAGATGGAGTAAGCCCTAACGATTACTAAGATGGTAGCCAGTTTCTCTCTGGGATTGTGTTCTTCGAAAGATGATTGCGGAAGATCCCCATATAGAGTATGATGTATCCCCAGAAGATTGGCCCTCTATAAGAGGGAAATATGGGTTCAATAGGTAGGTTTCCGGGTAGGTAACGGGATAGGTAACGGGATAGGTAACAGAAAATAATAATAGGAAACCGAGCTTCCTTCAAGAGCAGTGATTACTCTGCAGGCCCAGGAACAGGCTATGCTGATTGGCTCTTCTTTGTATGACCAGAACCAATCAGCCCAGAGCATTCTCTCGCTTTTACTCAATATAACTGACAATGACTGTCTGACAATGACTATCTGACTATGACTGGAATGACTGGCTGGCAATGACTATCTGACTATGACTGGAATGACTGGCTAGACTGGTTCAGACTGGCTATGTGTGCTGCTGTGTCTTCTAGGAGTGTGCCCTGTAACCGGTAACAGTACCGGAACACTCGTTCTAGGATTGATTGAATGAGACAGTTAGGGACGCTAACGCTAACAGTTAGGGACGCTATCTGTCTTTAAAGAAAGAGAAGCTATATATAGTTTCAGAGAATACTACCCTTACATTCATTGGAGATTGATTGATTGATGAGATTGATAGAACCCGCCTTAGTGCGGGCGGGAGAGCCATTTGAACTACCTGCCCTCTCCTAACTAGAGAAACCTGCTTGAAACCTCTTACTGCCCTCTCTGCACCTCAGGTCGCTTGCCATCGCTCCTCAGATCGCTGTAGAGGCCTTCCTATCTCTCCTCAAATGCCCTCCCCCTTACTATTGCTCCTCAAGGTTCTTACCTCTTCATAGTTAGAGGAGATCCTCTTTCTTACTTACTAGCCCTGAAAGGTGGATGGATTCTGTTTCCTTACCAAGGCAGTTATCAGGCTAAAGTCGGTTATAGAACTAAAGGCATAAATGCCAAGCTGCACTGACAAGCTTCACTAACAATAGTTTCTAGCTGCACCAACAAGAGGTTCATTCACTTACAAGAGGTTCTATTACTGTATCCAGCTTAGAACCTAGTGCTTCAGCCAGGAAGAGGAGCCAGAGAGAGGGGAAGTATGCTATTCACCCTTTACCCTAATACCTTACCTTATGAATTTTCTTTGTACCACATATCACCTTCTGGGTACCGCTATTTAGCTTTTCGGGACGGGCAGATGGATACTCTTACTTGTGAGGAATTCAGACTACAGTGCTAGCAGGAACTTTAGATGCTGACTTGCTTTAACCTTGAGAGTTTACGGGCTTGCTTGGGCACTTTGAACATCGCTATTGACTTGGAACATATGCCTACCGAACCTTTACTTACGTGCATGCTACCTGTTTTCTACCAGACTTTACTTACCGCTTCAACCTACTTAAGAGATTTAGTGCTGTCTGCCCTTACCAATTGCTTCAGCCAGGAAGGAGGAATGTGGGCACTTACCACCTTGACTATTGACTTTGACTATGTTGCCTATCTTTCCTTTACCGTTCGTTACTCCCAACCCACCTGCTTCACTAACCAGAATACCTATACCTCTTAGCTCTATACACTTGCTTCATTAATCCTTCGTTGCTAGGCACTTAGACCATTCATTTGTATTCCCTTTATAAGCCTACACAATTCCATGTTTGTGTTACTTACTGCTACCAACAACAACCTGTCTGTCGTGTTAACCAACCATCCTTTCAATACCGGCTCACTGACCTGAACTTAGAGCTTTTGTATTGACCAGTATACATGAACACTTTCTGTTCGACCTACAGCAACCAACCTATTATGTTATCCACCCTTTCATTCTGAACCTCATCGAACTTAGTGATTGGAAAGACAGCGGGCGGGCTTATTAGACACTTTTACCATTGGGATTCACTTTTGAAGCCTACACGATTCCATTTTTGTGCAATTCCTACCAACAACCTTTTCATCACCCTTCTTCACTTACTTACGAAACTGAGTTTTGGCACACGCTTGGGTACGGCACTTAGACAGAATCTTGACTATGAATCCTTTACTATGCTGCCTATTTCTCTTTACCGTTACCACTAACCCACCTGCTTCACCAACCCATAGTTACTACTCTTACTCCACTTAGGTAGGGAATGCCCCAAACTTACTGCGTTGGACGGGGCTAGAGCTGTTTTACCGCCTTCCAGAAAGCATTCTCTGGAATCACACTTGCTTATAGATCTTCTTGGTACCGACTATTCCGGCCGAGCGTTGCCCCGATTGATTAATTAGAACCCACTGGCTAGGAAGAGACTTAGACTTTGAGTTTCTGCTACCAACCTTTATATTTCCTTGAATTGCTTCACCAAACTTCGAGATTGGACCGCTTAGGCACTTAGACCATTCATATTGACTTTCTCCGCCTACTTGATTTCTTTATGTTGGACAGGTTGGATGGATCGATGGAGGTCCTTCCCATCGTTGTGACCCGGATGGCGGGATCGACCTTTCCCGAACGGACAGACATTGAAGGTGAGGTACGAGGGACGTTAAGTGACTCGCCTCACCCCTATTCTTATTCATCGGGAAGAAGAAAAAGAAGGTGATTGATCCCAGTAGATGCTAAAGCGTAATTACATATATAATGAGATATCTCTTTGTATACGATGATATTAGACAATATCCTGGTATGATCGATGAAAAGAGCGGGTGGATCAAAAAGGAATCGCATTGACTCATATATAATATAGATCAATATGAAAGCGGTCGACCGCTTAGGAATGTCAACAAAAAAAGAAAAGCGTAATTACGTATATAATGAATGACCGGAATCTCCCGCTAAAGTCGAAGTAAAACGAAGTAGTTTCTCAGTTAGCGACACACCGCCCACAAGCACCCTGGGAGTTGATTTCTCAGAAGCATCAGACCTTCTTTTGTCCAATGGATGGGTACACAAAAGTTACGAAGTCTACTGCTTCATATAATAAAAGATATGCACTTCTCTCTTTCTTCCATAATGAGTGAGCGGATGATAGCTTTAAATAAAAACGTAGAAAAAATGCGCGTATATAATTCATCCTCGGTGATGCAGGGGGGATCGGAAGGCGA
>Ga0213499_10000057_pt1 | contig 9949 bp, 11 predicted proteins | sample Redfir_Yose_1_Me_FD_150980 | JGI IMG/M metagenome (GOLD analysis project Ga0213499, IMG submission 150980) | Leaf-associated microbial communities from Abies magnifica in Yosemite National Park, California, United States - Redfir_Yose_1 | ecosystem: Host-associated > Plants > Phyllosphere >...
TTCATGATAATTCACTCTCAATCTCCTAATACCAACAGCTAACATGCCTTTGGTACATCTCAGAGACATATGTCACTACAGTTAATTTTCTAAAGCTAAGTTGGGACCAATATGTTCCTGGATTATACTGAAGGCTAAATAAAGGGCATTTCTTGTACATATGTTTGAAATAATCCATCATGGACCAATGTTATAGAGCATAGGTCTCCTAAGCATTGTTTGCCATTGGAGTTCTGTACTCTGAACTCTTCTTACAAGTTATAGAAGATGAGCTAGCCCTTTCATCCACTTTATTAAAATAAAAGACAATATGAAATGTTCTTTCAACCAGTAGGCTATCATAAAGCAATTCTAGTCTTGAAAGAATTGAGACAATTATACCAGAGTTTGATACAATAAGAGGGATATTAGTGCGAGAAACTCACCTTCCATAAGTGCATCACAGACCTCCTCTTTAGTCACATTCAATGCCCGTAAAAGAATTGCTATGTTTTGAGATTTTTTAGGATCAAGAATGCGCTGGTTCTGACCAAGAGGGGGATGAACAGATTGTCTTGTTGCTTCACTTTTCACTTGAGTTGGGGTATTGTAAACAAAGAGAGTCTCAATCATTTCTTCATTTATCCTGTACATGCAAGTTCAAGTGAGAAACTAATCACAAATCATAGAAACTAAGTTATCTTGGGAGATATTTGTACTAAGATTAGGTGTGCTTAGTAACAAGAAGTCATAAAGAATAAATTGTTTTGCAAATGTAGAAGTGTACTGCATTAGAATCCTACTGCAAAACGGCTAAATACTTCATCCCCAACTACAACCAAATTCAATCAGAACAATACTTACTGGAGTGTAATGACTGCATTTAAATATTATTGTTGTTAATAAACAACTATTTGGAAGCAGTGTGGGAAGAGAATTGGAGAGTACATTTCTTCAGTTGCCTTGGGTTATGTGTATAACTCTAGTCCTCCACAAAATGATATTACTTCTCAACCTAGACCATTGGTACAGTTTCATTAGAGGCAACCACACAGGTGTATTCTATAGATTTCAGGCTTGAGATGAATAATACCTTCCAGAAAAAATAGAAGATGAAGCTAAGTCGGAGGAAATAAAGAAGATGAAAATAATTGTGGCTTCTAAAGACACACAAAGGCATGGAATATCGCATTGTGGCATGGACCATAGAAAGAAATAGGCTTCTCATTCTTCAGAAACGACTTCTGATGATCAATGAAATGATACTTGTTCTTTCTCCAAGTATAACTTGCCAAACGTGAATTAAAGACATGCTTATCTAGCTTCTAATTTTGATGCAGAACTAGGAGTTTAGGAGGCCACAAATGCCACATGAGCTGCAGTTGCTAGCTGTAGTGAAATGTGTTCAGGCTCAAAGACTATTGCAATTTGGCAGATCTAGCTATCCATAAAGATGTTGTAGCTATAGTGACTGCGTAAGCTATATGGGATGCTGAAAGAAATGAACAAGAATGAAATCATAGGGATGTTGAAAAGACACAAAGTGAGCATCTTGACAAGTGTAGGTGTAAAGTCAGCAGTCCAGCAATACCATTTCCCGGTGATACCAGTGGTGCAACAAATGGGTCTGTAATAGAAACTGTATGGCATTGGCAGCCTACTATGGTTAACCCCCCATCAAGGTATGGTAGAACCCCAAACAAGGTAAGGAAATCAATTAGGTATATGTTGATGGTAAGAGGTACGAAATGTAGGGACTAGATATGATTGTTATGTAACCGAGATACCATGTAGAAGCAACAAATTTGACTTGTACAAGTCAAGGTCAAGGTTTCAAACAAGTAGTTTAGCCAATGTTTTTGTGGAAATGAGGGCTAAGGGATATGGTGAGGTCAGCTAGGGTTAAAGATAAGGATGGTTGAGTATGCACCTTTGGACACCTCTGGACAGCAACCAAGGCACATACATGATACAAGAAAGATAACAAATCTGGAGTTGTGGCAGCAAAAACGAAAATCATTTTCAAACCAGCAAATTAAAGGTCAAGTATAGGAAATTGCAGCAGAAGTGCATATTTTTCTGAAGATGATACTCATCACTAAAGCTGGTCCAAAATACACTTACTCAGGATCACAAATAAAATGTTTTTTTCCGGATCATGTAATAGATATCAATGTGGGGGCTTAGTACAAGTTTTGGTGCAACTACTCTTTTTTCTTTATACAGGTGGGCTATTATTGTTTTGGAAGAATATGGGTTAACATACCTTATAGAGTTACATAGCTAAATTATGTGGCAAGGTTCTAGATTTGATTTGACTCTAGATCATTCAAAATTTGTTACATGTTATGGGCACCTTCAAAGTACAAGAGACTATATAGAAGCTATATTATATCTCCAACAGTTACATGATTAGCTTCAGAAAAAATGTATCTCTTCCAGATTGGAAGGCAGGGCTTTGATGTGATTGTTCATTCTAGCTTAATGGGAGATGTATTGTCTTCAAGACTATAGTATGTGCGAGTTTCCTGCCCATGAGTTCATTCAGGAGACGAACTGGTTAGTAGTCCAATGATGATCTTATATGTCAAGAAAGCAGGTTATAGGCTATAGTTGATCAGATTCAGATAGGAAGCGAAAATACAATTATCAAAACAAGTTTTTGTCACAACAAACTTGATGAAGATAAACAACATTGAGGTAATTGTGTTTGCATCTTGGAGCAAACAAGAAGAAATTGTAGCAGAGAAGATGATGGATGGCAGCCATTACAGCAATAAAGTTGTGACAGAAGAAAGGAGAGCATGAGGAGCTCTTGAAGGATAAAGAAGAGTGAAGGAATTTGTGATAGAACTCAGACAACAAATTAGATTGCTAAAGGAGAGAAGGACAATTGCAGTCCTCAAGAGAGGTAAGCAGTTGAAGAAGCAACAACCTATCAGCTTTAGAAGCTGAAGAGAAGAAGTGCTTGAGAAAAGGTTCTACTACAGGGAACCAAGAGGAGATACCAAGAGGATGACTTGGTACTGGTGACAAGTAACAGACTTGTTACAAAGATGGAAAGGGCTTGTTGCAACTCACAAGTGGACAAGGAGATTCCACAGAGGAAAGAGGATTAGGTGACTACTGATGATCATCTTAAGGGTTCAGAGAGAAGTCACAACCAGAAGAAGGAAAATGCCAGAGTAGTTGGCATAAAGAGAATGAGTGATGAAGAGTATGAGAGAGAAATGGCTGAATTGAAGGTACACCTTAGTTGACTAATGGAAGTGCTCAAATGTTGAAGTTTGATGTTGTTCTTAAAAACTACCAACAGTCAATGCTTCAATTGCAAGAACATCAAAAAATGTTGTCAATTGAACTCCAAGCTAGGAATGAGAGGCTGAAGGATGATGATAAAGGAATACAGTTTTTAGAGAAAGAGATTAGTCACTTACAAGAAGATAATGGAAATCTTAAGGAGAAATCATCATCCACCATTGTTTGTATTAAGAATTTAGAAAAAGGAACTCTCTACACTGAAAAAAGACAAAAGCGGTTTATTAAATGAGGTCACGTTTCGAGTGGACCAGAGGAATGCACTACAGCTAGGACTTTATTGCTTGAAGGAAGACAGAAATGACCTTGACAGAAGATTTCAGACAATGCTGAAACAAATTCAGTCCTTGGGGCTAGATGCAGAGAGCATTTAGTTAATCTGTGTTAATTTGCAGGATATTAACCAGAAAATGAAGGAATACATGCAAATCGGAGAGGAGGATAATGTGACTGTTCCTCTAGTTCTCCAGAAAATGGATGAGTTCATAAAGAAAAATGTACCCTTGAAAATTCAGTGGCATCTCATCACATAGAATTAGAGAGGCTTGAATTTGAAATAAATCTCCTTCAACAAATTGTTCATAGCTTACAAGAAGAGAAGGCTGACCTAATGGCTGAATCTAAGCAGCAAAATGATAGAGTCAAAGATTTGGAAGCAGAATTGGATAGTGTCCACAATGTTTATGACCAATTTGAAGGAGAAAACAAGCAGCTCAAAGACGAATTGGCAGATGCACTTGTACAAATGAAAGACCTTGAAGAACAAACATTCAATTGGCAAGGAGAAAAAGAAGCACTTCTGAATAAAATTACAGAAAGTATTCACCAGGTGAGTCACTCACAGAAACAGGCTGATTTGTTGGAAGCAAAAGGAAAAGACCTGAGACATAAATTAGATGAAGAAACAAATAATGTACAAACGTTAGAGATTGAAATAGAGAAATTACAGTAGGTAATATGTCAAATGGAAAATAGAAATCAGGTATTGTCGGATGAATGTCATAGGTTCATCTGTAGATATGTACACCAGCACGGAAATCTGTAGATATGTACACAGGCCTGAAACAACCAAGAGAACCCTCGGAAGCTCCTTCAAAATTAATGCCAGGAGTCAATACGAGCGGTCCCAATCAATAACCCAAACATGAGATCAGACCCAATCAATATGGCACTACAGGGTGGTATAAGAACTCAGACTCACAATAACATTAAGTGCTGAGTCGGAGTGCTGAGATTTTTTAGTTTTTTATACTCTAATCCTTTTGGTTTTCATATATTAAAAAATACTTGCAAAAGTGAAAACAAATTGAATGAACAATTTTGAGAATAGGGAGATCAATATAATTATCATATTGAATGAACTATTTTTCAGGATATAGAGATGAATATAATTATCATAGAGAATCAGGAGCACTGTCATCTAAAATTAATTAAATGCCAAACAATGAAGCACGTCACGAATAATTTCCATTACACATCTGATCCTACAATCGGATGTGCTCACAATTCCACATAATGCGGAAAAATATGTAAATTTCACAAAATGGACAACTTGCATAAAAACCAGGAACAATTTGAATGGATTTCAAGACAAGCATCTGATCCTATAAACAATTCCACATGATGCAGAAGAACATGTACCAAAAAGAATGTCTCAGAGATAGACTGGATATCAGAACAACTGGAAAAGATGCATCTAAATGACAATATCCTAAATTTTTTAGAAAATTTGTCAGAAACAACTTGGTGACTCGAAACAGAAAAGAATTTTTTAGATCATCAAAACTTGGTGCCTTGAAACTGAAAAGAAGTTTCTTAGATCATCAAAGATGTGTCAATTGAGTTGCCCATGTGGCTGAACAAAGTAGTGGTTATTTTCCCTAACCAGGTTCAATTATCTCAAGTGACGTGTTGAACTCTTAAATGAGCATAAAATCCAGTTTTCATGAATAACATCCTCGGTAGGTTTCCTCTGTAAATGTATTTCACAAAAAAATAAAGATCAAGGATGCATAAAAAAGACATGAGGTCATATAGGATTGTGGAAAGGATACATCTCAGGAACGTGGAGACACGTGAGGTCATATAGGATTCTGGAAAGGATACATCTCAGGAATGTGGAAAGACACTTCATGGAAAGGATACATCTCACGAACGTGGAACGACGCTTAATTCCAGGGGACATTTGAAAGATTTAAAAACAATGTTAAAGCACAATCACAATTTATAAAATTATGGCGTCAACCTTGAATAATAAACAAAAAATAGAAATGGAAAAAGACTCGCCATTCCCTAGTCATAATCAACCTTTGCTTGGTCATCTGCATCTATATGCTGCACAAAACTATCAGCATCATCTATAGAAATGTAAAGTCAAAGCCAGCCCTACCTCACAGATGTGAAACAACAAAGCTTTGGATTTATAAAACAAAGGGGTTCTCTTGGTTGTTTCAGGCCTGTGTACATATCTACAGATTGCCGTGCTGGTTTGTATGTGTTCATCTGTAGATATGTACACCAGCAAGCAAAGAGTTTATAATAAAGTAATATTGCGAAGACCACCTATGGAAGGTTATTAAAGCTACCTGTAAAAAGATATCTGAACGGGAAGGTTGATTCTTGGTCAATTCCTGGTGCATTCCAGAAGATCTATGCGCCTGAAAGAAGTTTATTTCCTTAAGAAAAACCCCCGTGCCGCAAAAGGGAAGACCGCCATCAGACCCAGCCCTGGCCGATAGCAATCCACAGGTAAGGAACTGTCTATGTCACAACCAAAATACAGGGCTGCTATGATGGAAATGGCCATTAATGTACCAGATATCCCAGTGGGCAATGTAACTCATGTCCACCTAAAACGATGTGAGTGTTTTAGTTTCAACGGAGAAGAATATGCCATAATTGTTTTTTTTTCAATCTACATATTGGTTGGGTCTGGGAACATGTTGTGGAAATTGCAGGCGAAGAGGTATTGCTCGAGTTTGCTCAGTACCTTACAAACAAGGCTGAGTCGGAAGTCAAGCATGAGGCAATGTGCTTGGATTTGAGCAACAAATGGTTCACTTTATTGCATTTTACTAGGCCTTTTATCATCCACGAAATTCATCAATTAGCTGACCATGTAACTTTCTTAATATAAAAAGCTTCCATTTCTCTCTTTTCCCACTTATATTCTGCGAGCATTCTTCAAGTTTTAGAAAGCTCCAAGATTGTAATTTGTTTTCCATTTTCCCATTGTACAACATTTTGTAACTTGCCTGTATTTGAATTACAGGCAGCACCTACTCTGGAGGTTGTTCGTGATATTAGTTTTGCATCACAGGTGATTAGAGATATGAGTGGGGCGGCTTCTTTGGATGACCCATTATCTGATAGGTATTCTAAACTAGACTGCTCTATCATCCCAATGGAAAGAGGCCATGATGATTTTATTATGATCCTGAAATACTTGCAGAAGACTTACGAGCCAATCGAAATCAGAAACGAGGTGATTGAATGCATTATGCGCTGTACCCAATTCTTTTTCTATCTGTATCTGTATGGAGGAACTTGATGAGGTCCTAAAATATTTTCAACATGACAAGAGCCCGGGCCCTGATGGTTGGCCGGTGGAATTCTATACTGGTTTTCGGGAGATCCTGGGTGGGGATTTACTTAAAGTTGTTGAGGAGTCGAGAGGGTCTGGACACATTCATAAGCCTTTTAACTCAACTTTCATAGCTCTTATCCCGAAGAAAGATAGGCCTGCATCTTTTGATGATTTTCATCCCATTTCCTTGTGTAATTGCATATATAAAATTATTGCTAAGATCATTTCTCGTCGTCTCAAAGGGGTTCTGTCTAGGAACATCTCTGATGAGCAATTTGGATTTTTGGAGGGTAGGCAGATTCATGAAGCCATTGGGGTGGCCCAGGAAGGTGTTCACTCACTAAAGACCAAAAAACTCAAAGGTGCGGTTATAAAAATCGATTTATCAAAAGCCTACGATCGGGTAAGTTGGTTATATATTCGGATGCTTCTCACGCACTTGGGCTTTGAGTATGAATTCATAAGATGGATAATGTCATGTATCAGCTCGGTGAGCTTTTCGGTTCTTATTAATGGTTCTGCTAGCTCTTTCTTCTCAGCTGGGCGCGGTCTTAGGCAGGGATGCCCCTTGTCACCGTTACTTTTTCTCTTGGTGGCTGAAGGTTTAAGCAGATTTCTTCAAAATGCAAAACAGGAGGGATCTTTTAAGGGTATTCCTATTTCACCTGTGCTCTATATCACACATCTGTTGTTTGTTGATGATATACTCATTTTCTGTGATGGTTCTCGGCGGGACCTTCTTAAACTTCGGGAAGGATTACAATTGTTTAAAGTGGTTGCTGGGATGTCTGTTAATACAAATAAATCTATGATTTCCTGTTCAAATCTGTCTAGAGAGGAGATTAGGGGACACTTGGAGATGCTTTCGTTCCAGGTCTGCGACATAGATGATGGGCTTAAATATTTGGGGTTCAACTTAAAGCCAAATGCCTATTGTAATGAGGACTAGTTATCGCTGATTGCTAAGATTGAGAAGAGATTGAAAGGTTGGAGCCAGCGGTGGCTGTCTCGAGCGGGGCGTTTGGTCCTAATCAAATCTGTATTGGAAGCGATTCCGGTATATTGGACCTCCCTGTCCTGGATTCCCAAAGGTATACTGGAGAGAATTCGCAAGTTGTGTTGTGCTTACCTATGGCGGGGTTCTAAAGAACATCAGGTGATGTCATGGGTCAGATGGGAGAAAATTGCGATTCCAAAGGCACTAGGTGGCTGGGGTTTAAAGAATATCTTCTTATTTGTGAAGGCATTGGCGGCAAAAGTAGCATGGCGCTTGTTACAATCCCAGAGCCTGTGGACGAGAGTTGTCTTTCAGAAATACATTGCTCCTTTAACTCTGATTGATTGGGTCAGGCAGGTGGATAAGACTAAGCCAGGTTGTTCTGTTATTTGGAAGGCTTTGGTATTGTCCTTTGGGTTGATTGGTTCTGGTCTGGTATGGAGGGTGGGGGATGGTCGAAAGTTGAGGGTGGGACTGGACCCATGGGTGGGCAGTGGTCGTGATCACATACTTCCTTTGGCTATAAGAACGATTCTGGAAGATCAGGGGTTCTTTTTCTTATCTAGTATTGCTGACCCGGGGACATCAACTATATGGCATCAGGGTTGGATCAATGGAAGGGAGTTGGGCTTATCAATGGTTCAGCAAGTATCTTGGGATACTTATATCTCAGCACTTCGACTGGCTCAGATTCGGCTTGTTGACCGGGAGGATGAACTAGTATGGATGCATCACCCCTCTGGGAAGTATACGCCAAAATTGGGATACATTTAGCTAAATCTTGAGGCATGGGACAGGGATATCGTCTGGTGGTGGAAGACTCTTTGGAAGTTAAAATGCCCGGCAAAGGCTAAGCTGTTATTCTGGTCGATCTTAGAAAATAAAGCTCCTTCGTGGGATGTTCTTCAGAGGAGATGTTTTCTGGGACCAGGGTGGTGTGCTCTGTGCTGCAACGCGGATGAAACTTTGGATCATCTCTTTCTCAGGTGCCCTTTTACTATGGCAGTCTGGTCGGAGGTTTCGGGTGCACTGAACAAGCAGTTAAATTGGGAAGGTCTCTCTCTGTTGGAAGCCTTCAGCTCTTGGTGTGCTAATAGATGTAATTACACATATCGGGCTTTACCATGCATCATTTCTTGGGGGATATGGTTGGCTCGTAATAAGATCATATTCCAGGATAATCGCTCTTCACCGGCTACTGTTGCGGCTCATGGAGTGGCTATCATGAGTCACTTTACTCAACATATACAGACTCGACAGGCCAGGATTGTGCGGGTGGAGGATATCGATATTGGAAGGCCGTGGGGTTATTTCGATGGGTCTTCATAAGAGACAGGGTGCGGGGGAGGGGGTGTTCTCTATATGGAGGAATCACACTCATACAAATTTGCTGTTGGTTTGGGTGATGGTACCAATAATTATGCCGAGCTGATGGCATTAAAATTACTGCTTCTTTTGGCTGTGGAAAAAGGATGTAGAACACTACAGGTTTTCGGGGACTCTCTGTTAGTAATTGGTTGGGCACAAGCAATGGTTTGTTGTGGAATTATGAGATTACTACCTATACTTGAGGAGGTGCATCGGTTAACAATTCATTTTGACAGCATATTTTTCAAACATGTATACAAGGAACGGAATCACTTGGCCGACAACCTTTCCAAAGAGGCGACGCTCCGGCCGTTTGGGCAATGGTTTATCATAGAACAGGGTGCGGAGGGCGAATACCGGTACTACCACAGGCCGTTTCATGAAACACAACAACATCTTTTATGAGCATGATACACAGTCTTTTTTGTTATACAGGTTATGTTTATTTTTGTATATGTAGCCGATTGGCGGATTCTCCATATGGTTTTTTGTAACTGGAACTATGATATTTTTTGCGGTTTATATTAGAATGTATGTAAATATATATGGTGAACAATATTGACAGTGACAAGTCAGGATAGGTGGTACAGGTAAAGGTTCAAGGTCTTAATGCTGGATATGCATATGAATGTAATTTTGTCTACTTTGAATGAAATTACGATTTTTTCCGAGGAAAAAAAAAAAAAAAAACAGGGGCAATA
>Ga0213499_10000058_pt1 | contig 9601 bp, 9 predicted proteins | sample Redfir_Yose_1_Me_FD_150980 | JGI IMG/M metagenome (GOLD analysis project Ga0213499, IMG submission 150980) | Leaf-associated microbial communities from Abies magnifica in Yosemite National Park, California, United States - Redfir_Yose_1 | ecosystem: Host-associated > Plants > Phyllosphere >...
GGAATGGGGAGGGGGAGGGAATGTGTGAGATATAGAGAAAGAGGGTTGAGAGAGAGAGAGATGGATGTAGGTATGAGAGAATGGGTTGTTTCCATACTTGAATGGGTTCCACGTTTCCAATAAATACTTAGAAATATTACCATACAATAGTCAACCAACAAGATTCACCAATGCATTTACATCCTTAGTATCAATTCCATTCCAAACATCGTTTAAGCTATGCCAAACCAATATATCTAATATATTGAAGATATGGATTGGGTTAGTTCTCTATCCACACAATTAACGTGGCCACTCATGTATTAGTTTGCATAACCATATTCCATCATGACTACATCATAGTCTTGAGAACCTCACTATAGAGATTCATTTCCACCAATTAGACAAACGCACAAATATTATGCACTTGAGTTCCAAACAATAACAACAATGCAAAAACCTCTTCATAGACCAAAATTTCCAATAACTTTAACATGTTTCTAAATATTGATATGGTTGTTGGATTTTATTCATCTCTTTAAACAAGGGTTGCAAGAAGCAAAGTCCTGCCTTTGAATAAAAGTGACTTGTATTTATGTGATATAAAATTTGAAGTAGACAAAAAAGAATTGTGTAGGAAAACTATTTTCAATTATAAAACAAACTTTTAAACTAATACGATATGAAGTTAAGTTGAAACTTATTGGTGGTGTAGTGGATAGTGACAAGCACAAGAAAAAATCTAGAATATGTGAGGACAATACATTATGAAAACGATTGTACCAATGTAAAAAAAAAATGAAGTTTTAAGAAATCAAATAGGCAATAAGATTTTTAGGGACTAATAAGTACTTTGTTTTCAGTTTGAGTACTTGTTTCTTGATTTCATTATATCACCCAGATAAACCTCTAGTTCATTCACCTTGTGCATCTCACCAATCACAATATTCAACTCATGTTCCTAAGATGCAACTATTTTAGTATTTTGATATTGCGAACAAGCCCTAAAATGATATATATTTCCCCTTCTTAATTATATTTGTGTACTTAAAGTGTAGCAGCACCTAGAGAGAATCAAGAAAACAATTTTCTATAATGTATGTGATATTTTCTAAATGGAACATGCTATGTGCTTTTAAAACCACTTTAATTTCAAGTTCACAATTAACAAATGCAAATTGCATTAGATGCTTTAGACAAACCATCTAATTCAAAGGAAAAGCCACGATGCATAAGGGTTAATAAATGAAGTTTAGTAGTATAGATGAACTTGCCATTTTTCATTACAAAAATAAGCACATTTCATATAGGGCAGACATATATGAACCAAATGTGCCTCCCCTGAATTGTATGGCTACTGCATCAAGTTGCACATTCATTGTTAAGGATTGTTTACTTTGCACTAGAATATGTACCAAAGCATTCCCTTGCTAGGAAACATGGACAAACATTACTACAAACACATTTCTATATTTTCCATGTTATAAGGACGCAAAAGAAGACCTGGAAAAAATATTGAAAGCAACAAATCTATGTTCAATGCAACACACACACACACACACAACAAAAAGGTGTAGAATTCAAGTTTACATTGAAAATAGTAATGGAAACAAATGACTTAGTAACACTACTTATAAATTAAGTTGAAAATTATGCACTAGAAAATCTATACTTTGTGCACAAATAGTAAGTGTTACAATTGTTTTTTACTATTCATTAAAATCTGCAATCTATATTGGGTTGCAATTTGTTTAATTTAGTTTATGGGATCTCATTCTAATACATGTCTCAATGCAAAAAAAACAATGTAACAAGTTTAGATTATAAATTCTATTGGTGAAATTATCAATCATTTAATCATGTTTGTTGTTTAGGGATCACTTTTCTAAACAATTGTGCCGATAGGTGCTTTCTACAACCCAATACCAAGGAGATGTGTAATTGCATGGTCTATACTTTGTGCTCAAATTGTAATTGTTACATTTTTTTTTACTATTCATAAAACTTTACAACCTATGACAAATCTAATTGAAATATTCCATCCCTCATTGATGAATGTTCAACACCAATCGCTATCATCAACACAGAATGTATACGACGCGTACTCCATAAGTAGTAACTCTATTAATTATGAAATAAGAACTATCACTCAAATCATGGCAAGTGTTAGGCATCAAGAATGAGGGGGGCGTAGGCAGGAAAATAGATAAAAACAAACTTTTTATTTTTTATTTTCTTCATATTTTTTTATTATGGTATTTTTAGGGCCAAGTACCAATAGAATGTCAGAAAAATGAACTTTAAAAAAAAATTGCAAAACTTAATGTCCACTTTAGTAACTGTAAAATAATATTAATTTGTAAGGCCTCAAAATAATATGAAAAAATGGTTACAAGCACAGACTAATAACCTATATAACAACAAAGATTGGACACAAATAGCTAGGCCCCTATTTCATAAAATTTCACTTTGTCAAATCGTCTGAGTTAATTTTGCCTTGCCACAGAAGAAGCAACACATCCTTCTTTCCCATTCAAAATCGAAATTGCACTCGCATAAAATGTGTATTTGAAAGTATGTCTAACAAAATTGTCAAAGTGTGACTTGGATTGGTGGGAAAGGATGAGAATACGAATGCGCAAAAGATTGAAAGATTTTCTTTCGTTTTCCTTTCCTTTGAAACAAGTACGCTGAAATTTCTCAAAATCGTAAAGATACATCCTCGTGAGTGATAGCCATATATCCCACACGCGCCAAGTCTTTTGATCCTGAAACGTTGATAACACTAAGCGTCTACAATAATGTAACATCTGGGCGCGCCCTGTTCCAAGTAGAGAGTTAGTGCATGGCCTCCTATCGAAGGGTGGGGTTGGAGGATATTCCAGTAAGTGTCATGCACATTAGAGAGGAGGAGACCGCGTGAGGCTGGCTTTACAGAGCAACGATACCCTCCCGCTTCCTACGGTGGAAGGATAACGCGCCCGACCCTTTTCCTCACGGCTACGGCTTCTTCCTGGTCCTGCCTTGCTTCCTACGGTGGAAGGATAACGCGCCCAGCCCTTTTTCTTCACGGCTACGGCTTCTTGCTGTAACAATCATTTTTCTCATTCTCATGGCAATAGGAGCTCCAACGTATCTTATATTAGTGACTCACATGATTGATAGGCTTTGAGAATTTCATGGATGATATTTTGGTCTCTAAAGTATTTAAATTTGTGGCCTATGACAACACTTTGGAACAAATGCATTCATTAAAAATGTTACTAGATCCAACCCACAACCGTTAGCCCCCCTCGCATTCTCTTCGAAGAGAGAGAGAGAGCTATAGTTACACCTTTATCTTTCCATTCACATAAATAATGGAACAATAATTAATCTCCCTATTATTATCTAGACATGCCCATTGATTTTCGTCATTTTATTTGACAATTCATTCATTCATGTTCTTAATTTCAATTGGAATAACAACAATAGATTTGATAACTTAGCTTTTAGGAGTGGTAGTGTTTGGCTTGAAGATTTGATAACGAGTTTATTCTTTTAATATATTGTTATATTTTTTTAGATTTGATAATGAGTTTATTTTAATAGACACTTAATTGTTTTTGGAGACACGTAAAAATTACAATAATTTAGTGTGTTTTTGTTTGCTTTCCATTTTAGTGTGGAAAGGAATACTAGAAGACACATGCTAGAAGACATAAAGAGAATTGACTATAGAACTATGGAATAATTATTGGCAAAAACAAAATATGTTACTCATGCATATACATATATAGATACATAATATATAAATTATGATGATCATTTAAAGTTTTGACATTGCCTCTTGCAATTGGAACCATCCTAGATCCATCTTAACCCCAGATCTACCATGCACCAAGAGGGATAATAATATATATTTTATTAGTGCCACTATCACACAACATTGAGCATCATGGCTGGAAGGTCAACAAATAGTATTTAATGTAGAGAACAATGTGTGTGTATTATATATATATATATATATATGAGTAAAAATTGGATATAAATGACTAATTTGGGTCATATGACTATTTTATTGCCAATCATTTATAACGTGTCTAAATTTATGACTAAATTTTTTTAGTAATTTATTGGTTATTTTGATCGGTCAATTTGGTAGTATATTTAGTCATTGATTGGTCATTTATTTAGTCATTATAGTCGTTTATTTTTGTCAACAAGTAATATATTTAGTCATTTTAATCATTAATTTCCGTCAAATGGTAGTATATTTAGTCATTCATTGTTGTTAATTGGTCATTTATTTAGTCATTGTAGCAAGTCCTGGTCTTGATGCCTTTTATCCAACAGAAAACTTAAGACCGAGGCTTGAAGAACAAACAACATGGGGGAAAGAGGACATCCCTACCAAAGTCCCCTAGAAGCCTTAAAGAAATCAGTTGCTTTGCCATTCACCAGTGGGGCAATCCACGACTCCCCTATACAAGCTTTAACCCAACTAATAAAATTTGAAGCAAATCCGAAACGTTGCAGAACAACAAAGAGGAAAAAATGCCTTACTCGATCAAAGGCATTTGCGAGATCAATCTTTACTACCATCTCCTTTTCCCTTCGCATTAGGCTTGAGTGAACTGCTTCTTGCACAAGAACCCAATATGTATTTTATTTAGAGTCTATGGTGCATGGAATGTTGAGATATAAGTGAAAACAACACAAGAAAAAGGCAAATTGTGTCAGCAAGCATCCTCCTTGATACAACGAAGTAATCATAACATTCTACACTTTGCAATAGAAGATGATATTTTAGGGCATAAGACAACCATAGTGATTTTTGGATGGGACAATGTTAAATGATAAAATCCCACAAGAGATTCATGAGAGTCCCTTACACTAAAAAAGCAAGGCATGTCTTAAAAAGTGAAGAGGAAATTTTATCACTACATTTCATTATGTCTCAATTTCCAACAAGAAGGATGAAGAGCATGCTTGACATATGAGAATAATTATAATTGGTGACAGAAAACGACGAGATGGTGGGTGATAGCCATATATCCCACATGCGCCACGTTTTTTTATCTTAAAACTTTGATAACACTAAGCGTCTACAGGTATATGACATCTGCGCGCGTCCTGTTCCAAGTAGAGAGTTAGTGCATGACCTCCTATCGAAGGGTAGGGTTGGAGAGTATTCCATTAAGTGTCATGCACCTTAGAGAGGAGGAGACCGCATGAGGCTAGCTTCACAGAGCAACAACACCCTCCCGCTTTCTACGGTGGAAGGATAATGCGCCCGACCCTTTTCCTTTACAACTACGACTTCTTCCTGGTCCTCCCTTACTTGCAAGAGGTCCTAGTCAATGGAGTGGATCAAGAACTAATGTGTGCCAACATTATTTCATGTAATATTTTTTAAATATATTTGATTATGCGGAAGGGGGCATTCACCTCTTTTTTTAATAAAAAAATGCTTTCTGATGGTATTATTATTTTCAGTTACATTTATAATTCCACCCAAGGTTATATGAATGGCCAATAGATATCAAGATCCAAATCCTTGGCTCTATCAAGCACCCAAAGGGATCAAATATCTCGAGGTGAAAACGTCTTCTCAAGTATTGCACTCCAAAAGGGGCTTGCAGGAGAGGTTTGCACCTCAAGAGATTTGATCCCTCTCGACGCTTGATAGAGCCAAGGATTTGGATCTAGGATATTTCCAGTCGTGGGCAGTGACATGAAATTTGAATTTGATCAACATAATGTAATTATATTAACTTATCGTAAGGAATAAGTTAAGTTGCATATATTCACTATATTATTCCGTTAAGTTGTAAACAAAGAGACAATTATATTGTAAGGAATAAGTTAAATTGTAAGGAAAGAGTTGCATATATTCAAAATATTCATCAATTAAGTTGAAAATAGAGAGACAACTATATTGTAATGAATACATTAAATTTTAAAGAATCATTATCACATATACAATCAATAAATAGTTTACATTGTGATCAATTTCAATCTGTCTTCTTCATATTTTCTTGTTTTTACACCATGTAGTTTTGACATCTTTTCATAGTGATCATATGAAAAGGGAGGTTGAAATCGCAGACCCGCCAAATCTTTAACTCAATATATTACTGTAAATGTCATACCCTTCCTCTCTTGTTTTCCAATATTAATTGCAGCCTTCTCCAACGTAAATCCTTGTGACTTATGGATTGTTAAGCCCCAAGCGAGTTTCACTGGAAGTTGTTTTCTATTACCTTTTTTTATAGGTGTAATAGGAACAACTTGAGGGATTGATTTATCCCGTGGAACCCCCAGATAATTATCAAATCTCACTAAAACATATGTGGGTGGTTCTAGAGGTGAACTTCCAGGGTTATATACAATCTGTTGTATAACTCCAAGAGCACCATTGACGAGTCCCGCGTTAGTCCATAAGTTTGATGTGAGCATCACCCTTGCTCCAACAACTATAAGTAATTCAAGTTCCAAGTCTTCTTCATTTTTTTCCACATAATAGTTGCTTCTTACTTATGTAGCAATACTTGTTGCAATGGGACAATTCAGGCTTCTTATTAAACACTTGTTATGATTATGTACATCATCATTTGTTGTGATTATGTACATCATCATTTGTTCCAAACAAATGTATTGCCTTATCGAAGGGATCTTTCATCGAAGCATCCAAGGAAGTATATGTACGTGTCATAAGTATTTTCCAATCTTCTAATGTTGGAATTGAATCTCTAACATTCGTTAACAAATGGTGATTTTTTTTTTCATTGCTTTGTCCATCTTGTTGAAACACGATGTTGAGGGTAACCACTGTCGTGAATGAGTTACATAATTCATTTGCAATACCTTCAGATGCAATACAAGTTTATCCATGATAGGTGGCAACTATCCCAAATCATCGACCAATATAATTGACCTCCCACCAAAAGGAATATTAGCACTTTCTAGGAATGCTTGGTGTAATCTTGAATCAATTTTGATTAATAGATTTCTTCCAATAAAACTCATCTCATCTATCAAAATATACCACATATTTCATCTCTTCTTGTAACGTAATTAATTGTGGTCCTTGTGAATGAGTTATCTCTTTGATCAGTATATGCAGTGTAGAGTGAACTGTTGTTGCAGGTATGTTGAAAGCTGCAACCCCTGTAGGAGCTAAAAGAAGTAATGGACTTTTGCCTAGAAGAGAGACACTGTCAAGGGTATTTTTAAGAACTCCAATCAAATATGACTTCCCTGTACCTGCAGTTCCTTGGATTATCATGCATAGAGGATCAAACCCTAATCTATAATGGTCAAGGATAACATCATATGCTATTCTTTGCTTCGCCCCCAAGCTTTCAATAGAGTAAGACTTTTGTTTTTTATTAGTAAGATTGGTCTTCAACTTTCTCTTTTGAGAGATGAAATGAATTGCACGATTAGAAGTGTCCTCATCCACAAAATTAGTGTTCTAGTCATGCAAATGATCACGATCTTACGTCCAAGCATCTCAAACTCATTGTAATTTATAAATTGATTTTTATACAACCCACATATGATCTCCCATTCATGTTGCCTAGATTTTTTTGTGGATTTAGATGTTCTTCTTCTTCATCGGATTCCACTCGATCAACTGGAGTCAACAGATTGCGATCAACATGCCAAGGCCTATATTGAAAATTTTCCCAATTCTGTATTATTTCATCATTTGTGTGGCCTATATTTTTATGAAAGTCACGAAATGTCTTGTACAGAACCAACTCAGACCAACAAAATTCTACAAATCTCACATCTTCTCGATCAGGAACAAAGTTAAATCGAGGAAATACACGTACAATAGTTGCATCCCTTCACGGTAACCATTTTTTCCCACGTGGACGTTTTTCATAGGACCAAGATTTTGCAACATATATCAATGCAAGGTGCTCAATATGCACAAGTCGCTTAGTATATGCATCAATAAGAGAATTTTCATTGTCGGCATTATAGGTATCAACGTGTACCTATTTGAAAACCTTCATACCAAGATTGAGAACGAAAAATCGACTGCTACATTCTGAAAGAGGAATCTCTAGAAGCAAATGGCATATCTCTTGTGCACCAATGTCTCTGTCAACAATGGTTTCACACAACAAATGTTTAAATGCATGTGTTGTCAGTTCATTCAGATTTTGGATAGAAGATACATGCATTAACATATCATGGAATGATTCTGATCCTTTTTCATATTTAGCAACATATTTTTCTATGTAATTAATAACCACATGATTAGAAAATACAAGTTGCCAATCTATATTAGCCCTCCACATCATCAATGTTTCAAGATTATGTGTATTCACTCTGTCATCGTTTCGCCTAGGTTCATACTTATTTTCTCCCTTTTAATCAATGCAAAGTTTTGATTGATCACATAGCTCCCATGGTGCCTTATATCGACATGCCATTCTTTCTCTCTCTTTTCGAAGGAAGGTTTCATGAGTGCATGTAATGTGATGCTCCACACAATTAAGAAGTTCTTCATAATCAATCTTTGATTATGATTGAAATATTTGTTTTGTGTCCTTTATAGAAGGATGATCATCAACATTAAGTCTAACATGAATGTTTCTTTGATGTCGATTACGCGGATTCATTGCATGCACACATCTATCAAAATATTTCTTTGCAGATCTAACTTTCGTAGGATCATTCCAATTCCAAGTGTCCATATTAGGAGCAATTTTTAACCATAGAAACCCATGGACATGAGGAGATCCATGATGTTGCCATTCATAGTGACTCCAATAATCTGTTGCTTGATGAAACTATTTGAAAATTTATTCTCGAAACATTGCGTGTCTCAAGTGCATATAATGGGCTACAATATGAGGATTATCAATTGCATTTTGACGTCTTCATTATGAGGATATATAGCTCTATCTCTACCTAAGATTTTTTAGGCCCTTGGTTGCCTAGCCTAGTACATAAAAGAAACAAATGGACACTAATGTCCTCTCTAGATCTAGCTTTGAATGAGAAAAAATAAGAAAGAAAGGAGAAAAGGGATTGAAACCCTACTTCTCTTCGAAGTCTTTTCCGTCGCTCTAGTTCTGGATCTTGATGTCCAAGCACCTTGTAACTTATAGGAATACTACTCAAACTTCCTTCTACACATAGAAAACAGATCTACCCTATTCTAGATTGTATGAAATAAACATATAAATGGCGAAGACATTCATATGAGAGAAGTAGGCCAAGTTTATTAATGAGAAGCAATAATGAATGAAGTACAATTGACAAGTATACCTGACTTGATTATGTTGAACTCCTTCCAATCCTTCTCCCAAATCCCTTGTTAAGATAATTTCGACGTTCTTGAGCTATAATTCCCCCCTTAAGCCATAAGGTAGGCCTCCTTATATAGGTTTAGAATGAAAAACAACCATGAGATTAAAGTGGATCTGGATAGGGCTACAAAACCAGATCAGGATAAAGACAAATCAAACCAAACCCCCTAAAAATCTCAGGAAATCCAGATCCAAAATTACTGGATGTGAAAGTTGACCAGTTATCGCGCCCTACTAGATGAGCATAATGCGATAGGTAAAGATTATCGCAGGGAGAGAAGGGAGCAAAACATGATACTATCGCACTA
>Ga0213499_10000059_pt1 | contig 9542 bp, 4 predicted proteins | sample Redfir_Yose_1_Me_FD_150980 | JGI IMG/M metagenome (GOLD analysis project Ga0213499, IMG submission 150980) | Leaf-associated microbial communities from Abies magnifica in Yosemite National Park, California, United States - Redfir_Yose_1 | ecosystem: Host-associated > Plants > Phyllosphere >...
GAATCACTAATGGGACTGAAGCTAGTCCAGTAAGGGTGTATAGGCCGGGGTGGGATGGAGTTTGGGTAGTCAATACGAAGACCGGGATCACTTACTAAATAGAATAGGTTTTCAATCTTTTGACAACGTTTACAAATAGTGTTGCAACGAAGCTTGCTGGCTACGATTGCTGAGGTTAATCGGGAATTGATGCACTCTAAATAGTCTTGCTGCCATTCCTGGCTGGTGCGCAGAAGAAGCTTAGCTTGTGGGCTAGTCTTGCTGGAATTAATGGGATCGCTGGCAGAGTAGGAAAGGTGGCAAGCTCAAGTGGGAAAGATGGCAATTCAGAAAGCAAGCGATAAAGAAGGAAGGATTGAAGAAGAAAGGCATTTGACAACGTTACAACCTATTGCTGCTATCACTTACCTCACTGCTAGTTCGGTTCTAGCCCACCTACCCGGGGAGGGGGTCGCTGACGCTCTGAGGCGCTTGCTAGGCGTAAACCCCATTTGAACGAATGAAACGAAAGAGATAGATAGCCTAACCCCTCCCTAGTGTCTTTTTATGTTTCCTGTTAATTTATGGAAGGATCCTTATGTAAATTAGCTATTAGCTATGTTGGCAAGCCGGACTGAGAAAATGAATTCTCGGTGAAAAGAAGAAAAGAACATAGCCGCTCCCCGCCCCTCCCCCTTAGTATGTGGGCTATCGCTGTAAGCCTTGGAGGGCTTTCCGCTGGCACGGGTATGAGGAGCAAGAAATCAAAGAGCCGTAATGAAAGCAGTCACTTGTCTCCTGTTCGGCATCCCAAGAAGCGGGCGGGCATTGCATCTCATCAGGTTCTGGTGGCTCGTTATTTCTGGAAAATGGCCTCCTGAAACTCTCCTAGCCCCTCACTCAAGCCGCAGGCATCTGTCTAGAATGTCCGGTAAAGCAAGCTACCTAATGAGCGATCGGGGCGCTAGCTTGAAAGCGCATTCATTCAATTTGGTTAGAAAAGAGAGGACAGGGGGCCTGCCCGGCCCAATCATCCAATTCACTGAAACAGACACACATGGTTCAGTCGTCAGTCGGGGCAACTTCGTAACTTTCGTGTACCCGTAAAGTGTGGTGTGTAACGATAAGAATGATTATTCCCTTGGCCTTGAAAGACTTCCCTCTTACTTAACTTAAGGCAGGCATTATCCATCTTATTATTCTTGGCCTTATTATTGCCTTTTACAAGATAACGAGATAACTCTGGGAGAGTTCTCGAGAGAACGATAGGCATGAGTTAGCGAGTAAGGGCAATTACTGGCTTTCATTACTATCTGATACTGTATTAATGCTTGCATTAAGCTTGCGGGAGCCTTACATACGCGTAGTAGGCGGAGATCTCTAAATCTCGTGGCTACGCCCACTCACTGAAGCATGATTCGAAGGCAAACAACAAGGGGCTTGCTTTTCAGTCGCTTCTACAAATTCTTTCTTCCCCTCAAAGCCTGAGTAGCGGGGGAGAGACAGATAATGCCAGACAGAAACCCCAACCAAGCCTGAATTAGCAAAGCTAAACAACATGATAAGTGGATAAAGCGCAACAGCTTTTGAAGGAAGCGAACTTTTCCTTCATGCCTCAATCACTCTACCTCTTTCCTTCTACTATTGCTATAGGGGTCTGGGGTTCGATAAAAAGAAAATAAGAGGTTGCATTAAGGATATAGCTGGTTTTACGCGAGATCTATTCCAACCGTAGAGGGCTACTGCTTATGGCCCGAGGCGAGGTAGAGCACTGCGTTCCTCTCGCTCGACCTCCTGATCTCTCCGGCCGGTTCGAATTCAAAGCGAATGAAATGAAGTTGTTAGGCCGCCTATTAAGTGGGCCAAGAGTGGGATAGATATCTGTCTTGTGCTTTGGCACGCTAACTCAGCTTTAACGTATTGACTCGTATCATTTTGGTAACTAGGGATAGAATAAAGATATAACATATTCCCTTCGGTAACTGTGTCGGCGCTAATCGAGTAAAGTACCAGTTCCATACCCAGAAGAGTTCCAAAGCGAGTCACTTCAGTAGCAGCCGTTGATCCAGATCCAGCTTTAGATTCTGTCGGTTCAATTGTCGGCGCTAATCGAGCCATTCCCTCAATTTCGGGGCCCCTACCAAAAAATAGAGTGTTCGCTCGTATCTCGCTCACCCTTAATAAGATCACATATTCCCTTCTGTAACTGTGTCGGCGCTAAACTAGATTACAAAGAACCAAATATTGGTGCTATTGGAAGGGATTTATTGCTTGTCCTTGCTCTCGGAAGAGCAAGCGATAAATCCCTTCCTCAGGCAAGGAAAGACTGATACCGGGGTGGGGTAGCGGTATGGCTACGCGGTATGGGTACGCGGTATGGGGAGGGTCTATCACCGGGGTGGGGTAGCCCTATTTATGAGCCTATTTGCGGTATGGGTACATGGAAGGAAGGCTCAGCTGTACATCCATCATCCGCCTAGAACTACTTGGGACCTTCATTAGGCCATTCATTAATAAAAAAAATGACGAAAGATGAACTCGATGGATAACCAAGCAAGGAGCAAAGCCGCTTGTCCGCATCGGGCAAGGTAGTTAAAGTGGTAGTTCAGGTAGTGTTCATCAGTGGTTAGTTTGAATAGTTCAGGTAGTGTTGATCAGTGGGTAGTGTAAAGTAAGTCGCAGTGTTAGGGTGAGTGCTATTGCTTGGTGTGATAGCTATCGATATGAGGCAGTAGGTGAGTTACAAGCTAGCGATAGTAGATTCGGTTGCTGTAAATGAAGTAATCCCTTTCATTGATCAAGTAATCGTAAATGAAGCTTAATAAAGCTTATCTAGGACAAGCCTATGCAAGCTTCGTTATGCAAGCATAAGACAAGGTTATCTCTAGTGCCTGTTGCTCTGCCCACGCGCACTACAGGTTCATGAGTGCAAGGTAACACTCCAGGTTAATGAGGCAAGTTAACTACGTCAACTAGCCCACGCCACTACTGGTTCATAGTGTGGTAGCTCCTTCTAATATCTCATTATAGCAACTTATTTCTCCCAGTTATCTCTCCTTGCCCTCCCTTCGGTCAAGCAAGTGAAACCTCTCATGGTAGCTACTTCTAATTCTCATGGTAGCAACATATAATCTCTCATGATAGCAACTTATTTCTCTTTGTAATTGGGTTCATTGCCATGCCATTGTAATTGGGTTCATTAGTTGAGATAGCTACGATGAGTACAGTGACCTTGATGAGTACAGTGACCTTATAGCTATTCATATGGTGAAGCTTGTGTCACTACTTATGTAAGCGCTTGAGGAAGGACTGAACCCCTAAAAGACGCGACTACTGGTTGATGAGGGTTGCGCCAAGGGTTGATGAGGGTTGAAGAGCTTTGCGACAAGGTGAGGCAGTGTGAATAAAGAATATCGTTCCTTCCAGTAACACGTGAGATTGGTTGAGCACAGTGACCTTTACCTTATAGCTGGGAATAGCTCCGATGAGTAAGTGACCTTCTATCCCAGTGGAATGCCCTTACCTTATAGCTAGGATTATAAAAGTGACCTTATGTCATTGGTAAGCTTATGCCCGTGGTAACAGTGCTTTAAAGAAAAGGGTTTATGAGTAATAAGGTTTGATGAGGCACGCTAGGAATATCGGTTGATGAGGCAGTGTTAAAGTCTCTAGTTCGTTCATCTCCTTCCTGTTAACCCCACCCTGAGATCTCTTCCCGAAGTGCAATAAGGGCCCACCTGTCCACAGAATAGATAGGATTTATCCATCTGTTTTCTTCCCGATGACCACCTGTCCACTGACTAGAACAACCCATGTTCCACTAAGCATCGCTGGCTATAACTAAGCATGTCCCACTAAGCATGTCCCTCCCACGGTTGGCTAGAACAACCTCTGGCTCCCCACGGTGCACCAGTGGGTTATGAGTCCGTCCACCAGTGGGATGCCGTCCACCTTAGCTTTAACACAACGGTTCATGAGGCAGTGGTAAAGTCTCTAGTTCGTTCATATGCTTCCTGCGCACAGGTTAATGAGTCCGTCCACCTAGCACTCTCCTTTGCTGGCTTCCATCGTAGCTTCCTACCCCGACTAGAAGAACCCACTGTTCCCACTGGTTCGTGACTAGAACAACCCCCGTTTGTTGTGCCTTTCCCCTGACCTTTTCAATCAAATCGCCTTACCTGTGCTTTCCTGGCTTCCAAGCTTAAAGAATATGCTTGCTTCCATGACCGAGTCCATTTGCTTAGGAATAAGGGTTTCATTTGGTTAGGAATAAGGGTTGATGAGGCAGTGTTAATGTGCTGACCGGGTAGAAAGAATCATAATCCTTTCTTTTTATATCTGGGAATAGCTGGGATTGATGTAACCTTATAGCTACGATTAGGAAAGTTACCTTCTTGAATCAGTAATCTCTGCCTCTCCCCAGGATTCTCTACCTTATAAAGGGATGTAACAATAAAGTAATGTAACAATATAAAAAGCACTATAGATCGTAGTTGCTTAACAAATTGGCCTCTTCATGAGCTTTCAAACAAGGGTTCATGAGGAATAAGGGTTCATTAGGCAAGGGAACTACGTCCCACAGGGGAATAAAGTCTATCAAGGGTGTGTCAATATCATAGTAAAGAAAAAGAAAGAAACATGCCTTGAAAGAGAATGCCTTTAGAATGTGGGAAAAAGAAACATGCGTTTAGATGATTGCTTGTAGTGTTAATAATGTGGTTACCGGGGCTAAAGACTAATGAATAGAGAGGCATTGGTTATATCAAGTAAGGTTGTGTTCCTTTCCCTGGCTGAGCTGATGTGCCTTTGGCTGTATGGCTCGCTGATGAAATTAGTTACCCAAGTGAGTGAATCTCCTTCCTTGTTCCTTGGAACGTCTATGTGGTGACCGGGTAGAACTGCGCCCCTGAGGAAAGATCCCCTGACGGAATGGCTACGATGAAAATCTTCTGAACTGCACGGCACACGGCCATGATGTCAGTAAAGATCCCCTGCCTGAGTGGGCCTGAGTTACCTTTGCCGCCGCGAAGATGCCTTATTACGTATAGTTTGCTGGTGGAATGCCCCACTCCTCATTCCAGCATAAAACACCCCGTCTCCCTTTGTTTCAGGCTTGGCGGCTCCTTTCATCCCTTTATTTTGCAAAACACCGCCAACAAGCGCGGTTCGTTCGGGAAGCAACAAGCCGGGCCGGGCATTTCGTCTGGTTCGTTCGAGAGCATTCGTACCACCATGTTTAATGTTTACTTACTCGAAAGAATTAACCCCTTTTTGTTTATCCGAGTGTTCACCCGTCAGGCAAAGAGAGAAGGGTCAGTTCCCGATAAAAGGAAAGATAGTAGAATAGAAGCACCTAATTCGTTAAGTGGCGGCATAGCTAGAATCTTTTTTTACCATTAGCACTACGGCCCAATTTATACAATTTATACGAAGAGATTATTTGATTTACTGACAGGTCCAGGTAAAGGTCCTAGCAGGTCTGGGGAATTCATTCAATGATACACCAGCAAGCTATGCCCGTGGGAGCAAGTGCCAGGCCGTTGTTCAGCGCCCCGGAAAGCATAAGATTTATTGTACCCGAAGGTATTAATTGATTAATGGGGTTTTATTTGTAGGAACTCTTTTCTCTTTCTGTCCAAATACCCCCCCGAGTGAACGGATCGACAAAGGAAGGAAGGAAGTGAAGTGCCCCGTCCCAATCATTCTCTGAACTCGCACCCCTTTGGTTAGTTTGGCAAGCTGTATCCCATCAAGTCGATCTGCACCCTCCCAACAAGCAAGCATTCATGCTCGGGAAGCGCTGCACATCATGATTTTTCGGTCCAAGCCCTCTCAATTGATATAGGTGTAGAGCTTCGGCCCGACAAGCATTCATTGGTGCCTTGTCCTGTCCCAACCATAATTAATGATCTGCCAGAAAGTTCCCCCGGGTTGTCTGTCTAAACCTGTGAAGCATATGATAGATACATTATGAATGACCCAGACCTTTTAATACGCAATATATGGCTTCTCTATAACCTTGCTTTTCAATCCCAACTAAACCTCAGAATCAAATGTAGGGACCAAGCCGCAAGGAGCATATGCGCACACAGCAGCCTTATATATTTGTAGCCGACGGGACCCAGCAACGGCCAGTCAACAAGAAAGGAGTTCGGAAATGGGTGAACCAAGCAAAACCAGGTAAAGGTAATGTGGAGATACGGGACCATACCCAAGCAAGGGTAAGGTCGGGCCGAGCCAATCAGAGGTGATCAGACCCAAGCAACAGATAGTTTGGATCCAACCAAAACAAAGTACCGCTTTCCCTATAAGCGCTGTTGGACCTGCCTCTTAAGTAAGAAAGAGTGAAACGCCCATGCGCTCTTACTTACTAAATAATTCTGTTGATGCAGGCACCTCGTACAGATACATACCCATTACCATTACCAATAGCATATCCAGTAGCAAAGCCAGCAGTAAACCTAGCAACGTGTATAGAGGCATAGGTCGCAGATATAGATACAGATCCAGTAGCTTAGCTAGTTGTTGAACCAGTCGATGATCGAGACCTCTAGCAACGTATATAATAGAGACATAGGCAGTTGCCCTGGTTGACCGAGCAAATACTAATGCAAAACAAGTTGTTTATTTCGTAGATTCTGACCCATATCCATAAGCATAAAAGCTAGCATCTGAGCCAAAGGTAAAGGTTTCAGAGACAAGGGTAGCAGCAGGCAGTCTCTCCAGCACCAGCAGCAGTCTCTCCAGCACCAGCAGTAAGCAGGCCGTTCGGGCGGAGCAGGACACCCCCTAGTCTAACTAGCCCATCCCGCCTAGCCCATTCCGCCTAGTTTCATCCCATTGGTCCCATCCCTGCCTACTCTAGATCGGGGGATAGTCCTTGGCATCGTATATGATGGATGGCTATCGAATCGAATATCTTAAAGCCCATCCATGGATTTATTGGATCAATTGGGATCTATCTTGTATCTTATGTTGTTTGATTCAGGTGCTGGTTCTAAGTTAACGAGGTAACCCGGCACTGGAACGAATGTGGAAACTAGTTCTGAATCAACTGCAATGGCTGGGTCAACTTAACCTGCTCCTGAAGCTGCCTTAGCCTATACTGTATTTGCCTTTGTCCCCATCTATGCCTTTGCTTCTGCTCTTTACAAGGATGCTGGGATTCCAGCTGGTACATTCACTGGTCCTATCTCTATTGCCTTTGCTTATGGGGTTTACCGCGCTGGCGGCTCTGCCGGGTCAACTACTAGAGATTCTCCAATGGGCTCTGCCTTAACCTTTTCCTTCACCAATGGATCTACTGCGCTTGGCTTTGCTCCTATATTTGCTAATGATGCCTCTGCTTTAGGTGGTTATACCACTAGTTATGAATTTTGAATCTAATTATTCTTTGGCCTTCCTGATCAAATGTGTATTAGTCACCCATGCTAGCTGTTCCCGCCTATGGTTCTCACGTTATCACTGGTTATCACGTCCTTCCTGATAAAATGCATAATCAAATGCTTCCCTGAAGTCTAAGAGGCGGATTGAGGGTCTAAATATAAGTGTTTGGTGGTTCCTGGCCCTTTATAGGAGTAAGTGGCTTAATCAATATCAGTGCTTTTGGGTGATTAAGTAATAGTCATATTCACGTAAGTAATCTAAACATACTAAATTGAGAGGGAGATCGTATTAAAAGTGCTTTCCTTATTCGGAGATGGTCTTAAATAAGTAAAGTGCTTTCGTTATTAAAGGTCTAAGGTCTATGTAAAAGTAAATATCTCTCTTATATAAAGGCTTAAATATGTGTATAATCAGTTGCGCATCTCTGATCTCCGCATCTCCGCATTAAGTTCCGCATCTCCGCATGCGGATCTGGGCATCTGGGCATCTCCGCTGAGAGTGAATCCCTGCATGAATGTGTGATGCGGATAAGCGGGAAAGGGTAAAAGGTAAAGGGAAGGTCGGTCTACTTGAGTTACTCTACTACTCGATTGCCTAATCCTTCAATAGCAGTAGCCTAACCCTGTACTTTATCGTTCCTACCATTAAACATAATTAATAGGACTTCATTTACATCTTTATTCTCTATCTTCTCGAGGAGAACAACTCTCTATCTCGTCTATAAGATCTCTCAGAAGCTTGGGTTGGAGTGAAGCATCTCGACGAGGCATGCAGAAACAGAACGCTCATTAGCGTAAAATGCTTTACTTTTTCCAGTTCAGTTAGGTCCGGTTCAGTTAGAGGTGGGCCGGGGAATTAGGTGGATAATGCACCCAAATCTTTATCCGAAAGCTGCCGTTTGACTCGAACAACGACTCAACAACTTTCACTTTCCTCACTCTCCCCTGTCAAGTGAGTAATCCTTCCTAACGCGTAACGAGATGTAAAGCTAGTTCGAGATGTAAAGTTCTAAATGTCGAGGAAAGTTCAATTCGCCTACCAAACCTACCTTTCGACTCGCTACCGCTCAAACATTAGAAACGATAGGATAATAGATTTATTATTACTGGCGGGCGTTGTCACGAAGGTTATGTCACGAAGTTGACTGGCGGGCTTTCCTAGCTTCCACACCAATAGTTGCTTCTCTATGCGACTAGATGGTAGAAGGCTATACGACTATAAGTATTTCTTGATTGGGAAAGCCAGGAGCATTAGCAGCGATGTGGTCTTTCCTTGCTATACAGGGATATTATGTATGTGACTAGAAGGTCTATGCTATACGGGGAGATGGCTATGTATGTAACTAGAAGGATTTCTTGATTAGACTTAAAGTAAAGGGCATGGTGACGTAACAATGTGACTGAAAGGGCAGGAGAAGCGCTTCTACACACCTACACCTTGATCGCTTCTAGACCCACTTCTACGTGCTCAAGGAAATATGCGAGATAGTCGAAATGCTCATTCTCTAAGTTTCAGCCCCGCTATTGGGATGGGGTAGTTCTAGCCACTAGCTAGGGGAAATGGCATTACGAAGGGGGGAGAGCATTAGCATAAAAAAGAGGAAATGAGAGCATTTTTCCTCTCCTTAATAGTGGGGAGAGGAAATTGAATTGCTCGTACGGGAGAGGGAGAGGACAATTCCATCCATAAGGATAAACCGGGAGGACAATTCAGATCCGGATTTCCAAAGCTAGAAGGTAAGGTTATCCCTATATTTCTTCCCCTCAAGAGTGAGGACTTGTTTCCGATGTCACAGGCTATGAACCTGTCCGCACCAAAGAGTGGAACGCCATCAATTGATCACGTTCCTTAATCTCTTCTCTATTTCTACACTATTCTTCTTGGCCTTGGCTTTGGCTGTACCTACTTTTTTTCGGCCTTATTGCTTGCGTGCGCGAACTAAGGCAATAGTAGGTGAGTTAGCGTGTTACGATAGAATCCTGGTAGATCCAGTCAAGTCCTGATTCAATACGTTAAAGCAATACTTCGTCAATTAAGAGCCATTGTTTTTTCTGGCTCGGGTTCGGGATCGGGGCGTAAGAACAACTTGTTTCCGTTAAGTCAACGGTCAGCCGATTTCATCTCTCCTTCCACGACAAGCGTTAGCGATCAAGCACCACGAACAAGGAGGGCAAGCG